>Ga0310696_10002519_pt1 | contig 24064 bp, 24 predicted proteins | sample AusTroGonzalo_MG_4_FD_203885 | JGI IMG/M metagenome (GOLD analysis project Ga0310696, IMG submission 203885) | Bovine rumen microbial communities from tropical cattle in Woodstock, Queensland, Australia - Gonzalo_02 (v2) (version 2) | ecosystem: Host-associated > Mammals > Digestive system >...
AGCAGATGGTCGTGAATACTATTTTCGTGATGAAGCATATTTTAATACGGAAAAATTCGCAACAACGCTGTTTGTTAATGAACAATTTTGGAAACCTGGTCAACCAAAGTGGCTTTATGGTGTCCCTGAATTTGAAATATTCGACAATTTTGGGGCGAATTTTACATATGATGTGATTCAACCAAAATATGTTCGTCAAATGATAGATTGGTTTAAGAAAAAACGTCTGAATTATTTTTACGATTTCAAGGTATTATTTTTTCAACCAAATCCAAACAAACAAAAGATTGTGGAATCACGTCAAAATATGCCTAATGATGTGTTAATCCGCAAAATGAATACTTGCACAATGAAAGATTTCTGCGCGGTTCATTTATCACCAGACTATCAATTGCTCAATACCAAGGAAAAACAGGTGATAGATACAGGACTGTTAAATTTGGTTCAAGAATTAAATAACATGAAAATAAAATAACACCTTTTGGTGTTATTTTTTTACACGTTTCTCTTTATCGCAATGTATATCAATCCTAAATCAGATTTTAATATCGCATTTTTTACTTTTTCAGCATCATTTGTTTGTGCAACGCCGTCAAGTATTCTTTCAAAGTTGCGCATAAACTGAGCCGCCTGAGATTGAAATACATTATCTGATTTTAATAAATCACGTATTTGTTTTTTATCTGTGACCCCAAACATTTTTGCCAACCATTTAGCAAATATTTTGGTGTCGCCCGCGTTGTATTTTTGCCAAACCACATCTGGAATATCGGCACCAGTGGCACGTGTCAAATCAACAGATTGCTCATACAATTTCTGAAACACTGTATCTATTGTTTTCATAAAATCTTTTGCACTAATTGGTTTGTTATCCGAAGTTGTAGCTACTTTGATTGCTTCCATAGGTGCAGTTGCACGAGCAACCATCATTTGTTTATGCAGACTTTGCATTGCTTCAACAGCTTTTGCGTAATCAGACATTAAATCAATCATTTCTTGACGAGATTGACCAGCTAAATCGCCCAGTTGCACAGAAGATTGATTTATATTATTCAATGATTCTGCAATAGTTGTTTTCATAGTTTGTATTTTTTCAACCAAATTATTAACTATTTTATTAAGATTTTCACTGATATCTTGGGAACCCTGTGATAAATCAGGCAAAGCCTTGTAATATCTTTCAATCAGTTCAGACAAAGGTTTTAATTGTTCTGTTGTATCTTTGGACATTTGAATCAATCCTTCGGATTGTCCAGATAATTGTGTGTGCGCTTTGTTCATTTCTATCAAAGTTTCTCGAACACCAGTTCCCATAACTTTAACAGAATCTGCAAATTCTGTTGCAGCCATTTTTGTATTTTCAAGCGTAGTATTTGCTACACCAGAAACCTCTTGTAATTCTTTGACCACACTTGTTGAAAAATCGTGTATTTCATCATTAAATCTGTTCGTTAAACCCGCCAGTTCATTAGAAATATTACCAACAGAAGTCTTTGTTGAATCAGTAGAATTATTCAATGTTTCTATAACAGACTCTAATTTACGAATTTGTTTATCTATGGATGTCTCAGACAATCTTACACGGGCACCAACGACATTAGCGGTTTCTGTCATAGTATTTACTTGTTTAACTAATTCTTTGTCTGCGCGTTTGCTGAAATCAGTCATTTTAGTTAAATAATCATTCAATAACTTATCATTTTTATGCATAGTTTCATCATATTCATTTGCTGCTACTTTCACATTTGTAAAGCCGTCTGCTACACTGGTACTTAGACTATTTAGTTGTTGTTGTAAGTCATTTGCAGTCTTTGTCAAAACATCCATGTTTTCAGAATTCATTTTAAAAGAAGATTGCAATTGATTAGATATTTCTTGCTCTGTATCAATACAACGGGTAATTTGATCTTGAATTTTTAATGCGTTATCAGACGTATTATTTGTAGTGTTTTGTATTTTATTTAATAATTCATCAACATTAGCAGAGAATTTATCTGTTGTATTTTGAACTTCTGCCCAACTATTAGAAGATACTATGTTCTGTAATCCTTCTACAGTATTTTCCAAACGTTGCGAAGTATTTGTAATTTTTCTAGTGGCATCATCTGCAAGACCAACTAATTTATCTGTTTCGGTGGATAATTGTTGCTTAATCTGTTCTGTATGGGTTATTTGACCGTTTAATGTGTCGGCCATTGTTTTGAAATTAGCAGCTATTTTATCTATTTCATCTTTGAATAACAAATTCAAAACCCGCATAGCAGATTGTATTTTAGCCTGTTCCGGATGTGTCATAATTTCAAGCAAAGATTGCATAACTCGTTGAGATTTGCGAGAAATAAAAAACAAGCAAATCAAACATATAAACAACAGACCGCCCACTATACACAACGTAATTAACAAATTTTGATTCATAATTCCCTTCCTAGATTAAATAATGATAACACTCTTGCAGTTATTGAAAATATATACTAAAATCTTTCTAAGAAAGCAAGGGTATAAATGATAAAAAAAAGATTTTTTTCTGAAACACAAAATGCAGCTGCAAATCCTGTGCAAAACATATGGGTTCAAGCAAATGCAGGGACAGGTAAAACAACAGTTTTAATCAGGCGTTTGCTACGAATTTTATTTCGTAATGAATGTTATGGATCTAATACCCCGCCGGGAATATTATGTTTGACATATACTAATACAGCAGCCAGCGAAATGCGTAATCGTATTTTGGCGCAGTTACGAGAATGGTCTATAGCAAACGATGAAGATTTAACCGACTTGTTGGATGGTATCCCAGAACATTTAGTAATAACCAAAGAAGATTTATTTTATGCTCGTAAAGTATTTTTTATGTACATAGATAATCCTGATGTTTTGAAAATAAAAACTATACACAGTTTTTGCGAAGAAATATTGCATCGTTTTCCCTTAGAAGCAGGTATCAGTCCAGCTTGGTCATTGGTTTCAGGTGCAGCACAAGCTGTGTTATTACAAGATGCATTTGATAAAATGATACAACAATCTTTCAGACAAACAGATGACACAAAACGTGTTATAGATGCGTTTTATCGAATTATCAATATAAAATCAGAACATTTTTTATCAACTTTGCGTGAATTATTAGTTATGCATTATAAATCCTTTTTTCAGGTTGATAATACAGAAACTTATCGTAAATATTTCATTGATAAAACTAAACAAATTTTGGGACTGGAAAAATGTCCTGATATGTCAGTTGATAATAAAACATTGCAAAACATAATATCGTACGCAAAATGTTGTAATAAATCTAAGAAAAAGCCGGTAGAATATATACAAAATATTATTATAAACACAGAACAATATATTGATAAAACGATAGATTTTTTGAAATACAAAAATTGCTATTTAACCAAAGATAATACTGTTTTAAAAAACGTTTTAAAACATGAATTGTTTGCAACAGAAGCTGCACGAGTTTATAAAATTCAGCAATATTTATTAAATCTAGAAACTTTTGAAAATACATTGGCTTTGTTTGATTTGTCTATGGGGTTTGCAGATACGTATCGTTCTATAAAGCAAGAGCATAATTATCTAGATTTCGAAGACCTGATTTTGTATACCCAGAAATTGTTTCAAAAACCAGATGTTATGGGGTGGGTTTTGTCGCAGCTGGATGTGTCTTTGGGACATATATTAGTGGACGAAGCACAAGATACAAGTCCGCAACAGTGGAATATATTGCGTATGTTGGCGGGTGATTTCTTTACGGATGGAGATAATCAGAATAATCGTTCAATATTTGTTGTGGGTGATACTAAACAGTCAATATATGGGTTTCAAAACGCTGATCCTGTGGCTTTTGCGACCAGTAGAGATGCCATAGCAGAGCAAATTAAACAAAATTATCGCACAATTCAAGAGGTTGCATTAGAGCAGAGTTTTCGTTCTGTAGAGCCAATATTAAAAACGGTAGATTACTTCTTTGATAATCCAAGCATAATAAGTGCGACAGGTTTTCACAATAACAAACATATTTGTTATCGCCGCGGAGAGAAAGGGTTTGTAGAAATGCATAATCTGTTTAAAACGGATGTTGTGGGAACTGATAAAAGTCGGTTATATGCAAATATGATTGCGGACAAAATAGAACAACTGGTTAAAAAAGAAAATGTTGCACCAAAAGATATTTTAGTTTTAGTTCAGAAACGAAGTTCTTTTGTTGAACCTTTGTCTTTGGCGTTGAAGAAAAGAGGTGTTGATATAGTTGGTAACGACAGAGTTAAATTACCAGATTTTCCAGCAATTAAAGACATGTTGCATCTTGTACGTTTTTGTATAAATAACGCAAATGATTATAGTTTATGTTGTGTGTTAAAAAGTCCGATTTATAGATTGAAAGAAGCCGATATTTTTTATTTGTGTAAAACAAAAAATGATATAAATACCAAGGAAACACCGATAACAATTTTTGATGTTTTACATGAAAAAAATCCAGATATTTATAACGATTTAACAGATATAATAAATCAATCTAAAACGCTGGCACCGTATTCGTTTTTTACATATGTTTTGAATAAAAACAACAACCGCGAACGCATAATTGCAGCATTAGGAAAACATGTTATAGATCCGGTAGAAGAATTTTTATCAATGTGCTTGGCTTATGAAAGAACCCAGCCTGGAACATTGTACGATTTTATTAAATGGTTTATAACGGGTGACAGTGAAATTAAGCGTGATATGGATGCATCGCAAGGTGTTAGAATTATGACTGTGCATGGCAGCAAGGGGCTAGATTCTCCGATAGTTTTTTTGATAGATACTGTATATTTGCCAAAATCAGAATCTATGTTGAATTTGAATTATTTGCATAACAAAACAGACTATGATTTATGGTTATGGAAAACGACAAATTCAGATATAATACAATCTATTGTTGATAAAAACAGACAAGATGATATTGCTGAATATTACAGATTGCTTTATGTTGCTATGACCAGAACCAAAGATAAATTATATATATACGGTTGTGATATGGCTCAGGTGCCTGAATTATCGTGGCATACCCAATTATGGAATGTATTATCACAAATTAAAAATGTAAAAATTGACGACACAACAATCAGGATTACGAATGACACACAATTTGAATGATTTTTTAGCCGATATAGAACGCAAAAAATACGCGACACAACAAGGTACCAATATCCATTTTTTATTACAGCAGGTTGTTGTTGATGATGTTGTAGGTGATCGGGGTGATGCAGATATGGTCGCTGTTATAAAACAAAAATCAGATTTATGTCCGTATTTTATTGCGTCTGCAAAAACAGAAGTGCCTGTTGCTGGTATTATAAATGGAACCTTTGTCAGCAGACGTATTGACAGATTATTGATAGATGAAAAAAACAAAACTGTTGTGTTTTTAGATTATAAAACGGACGTTGATAAATCGGTATTTCGTGATGTGTATAAAAAACAATTAAATGAATATGCGCAATTATTACATTCTGCATACCCAAAACACAAAATCACGGGTTTTATTTTGTGGACGCAAGATTGGACTTTGGAACGAATGATTTCTATGTAAAATATCTTGAATTTTTTTAATGCTTTTGGCTATAATGCAGTTATGTTAAACAGTTTACATATTTCTAATATAGTTTTGATTGAAAAACTGAATTTACAATTCGGTGATGGTTTAAATATCATGACTGGTGAAACTGGTGCCGGTAAAAGTATATTATTGGATGCGTTATCGTTGGCATTGGGCAGTCGTTCTGATACAGGTTTAATTCGCACAGGCTGTGATACAGCGTCCGTGACAGCTGAATTTGATAAGATAAACGATAATATTAAACAAATATTAGATGAAAACGGCATAGAATATTCAGACAGTCTTATATTACGCAGAACCTTGCACATAGATGGTAAAAGCAGGGCATGGATAAATGACGTACCGGTATCTATAAAGATTTTAAAACAAATTGGCGATGAAATTGTTGAAATACATGGGCAATTTGAAAATCACTCTTTATTAGATGCAACAACGCATTTAACTGCGTTGGATGAATATGCGAAAATGTATAAGCCAGAATTTGTATCGGCTTTGAATCAGATGTGTTTGGCGTATAACGATTTGCATGAATCTGAAAAACGATTAAAACAATTACAAGAATTATTAGAAAAATCTGAAAATGAACGTGATTTTCTGGAACATAATGTTGCTGAATTGCGTGCGCTAAATCCGCAGATTGGTGAAGAAGACGAATTGGCGACCAAGCGCGCACAAATGATGGATGCTGAAAAAAATGCGGCAATATTGGCTGATGCGGCAGAAACTTTGAAAAATGATGGTCATTCATTGGATGAACAAATTTGTTCTGTTGCACATATATTGGAACGTATAAAAACGGAACCAAACCCATATTCTGAACAGATTGATAAATTATACGATGCAGCATCTATGGTGGCAGATGTTTCTGAAACTATACAGCCAGAAAATCCAGATATAGACACGCTGGATTCGATCGAAGAAAGATTGTTTGCTATACGTGCTGCTGCGCGCAAACATCGGGTTATGGCGGACGAATTACCAAATAAATTGGCGGAAATGGAACAACAATTAAATGCCATAGATAATTCTGATGCTGAATTAAAAAAATGCCAAAATGATGTAAATAAATTTGCCAAGATATTTGATGAAGCTGCCACAACGGTCAGCAATATCAGAAAAGAATCTGCACAAGATTTGCGTCAAAAGATTTTAATAGAATTGCCAGATCTGAAATTGGGTTCGGCAGATTTTATGGTTGATATCCAAAAATCAGAACCATCACAAAATGGCACAGATTCAATTGTGTTTATGATAAAAACAAATCCTGGAACACCGTTTGCACCATTACATAAAATCGCGTCTGGGGGCGAATTATCGCGTTTAATGCTGGCGTTGCGTGTTGTATTAAACAACCCGAATAATCAAAAGACATTGGTATTCGATGAATTAGATACAGGAATCAGCGGTGCAACCGCCAGTGCAGTAGGTGCAAGATTGGATAAATTGGCAAGAAATGAACAATTATTAGTAATTACTCATTCGGCGCAGGTTGCAGGTTATGCAGATAAACATTTCAAGATTTCTAAACAGAGTAGTGCAGATTCCACAATAACCAGCGTTGTTGAAATAACTGGTGATGACAGATTAAATGAAATTGCACGTATAATCAGCGGTAAAGAAATAACACCTGAATCGCTTGCCACCGCAAAAACATTGATAAAACAATAATTATAATAAAAATCCCGAATTATCGGGATCTTTTTTTAATCGTGTTCATTTTGATGAAATAATTCAAACAATTTGCGATAAACTTGTTTTCTTGGGCATTTGCCATGCTGTATGTTATATGCGCAATCTGCAATACTGGTCGCGCCACATTTAAATTTCTTTTGGCCTTTTCTTTCTGCAAAAATAAATGCTTCTGATTTTTCAGATGTTTCTGATTTCTCAGTAGATGCTTGAGTATCTAAGGTATAAGAAAAATCTATACGCGAAAAACAAGAATTATCAACCGAATCCTTTGTTGTTAAATCATCCCTATATTTTCTTAATTCTTCAATGGTAAAATTCTTAGTGCCTAATAAATATGTGCGAGAATACGGATAATTTAAAACCTTTGTAGCATCATTTGTAAATATTAAGCTAACTTTTGTTTCTATTGTAGAATTTTCAGATCGTAAATTCATATTATTTACCTTTGGTTCCGTTTATAGTTTGACACTCTTGACACAAATTAAGTGCTTTCTATACGATTTTTTTATAATATATATTTTATCAAAATGTATTTTTAACTCTTTTGTTTTTTATGCATATACGGCATATCATATACTAAAAATATATATTGTCAAGAAAATTCATCATATAAAACAAAAATCAAAAAGATTTATAGTTTGATTACATCATCTGCGAATTCAATACTGGATGGTTTTTTGTTGTCGCTTGCACGTGATATTATTGTCCCTGATTCATCGCGCACAATGGCATAACCACGTTGCAAAACATTTTTATAACTTAAAGATTTAAGCATTTGTTCTGCATGCATAACTGATTGGTTTAATGTTTTTAACCTGTTGTCGATAATTATCGGAAAACGTGCAATTAAATCAATTTTTTGATGCGCGTTCTGCATTTTGTTATTGATTATCAATCCCATGGTTTTACCTATATCATCCAATCGTTGTGCCTGTTCCATTAAAACTTGTTTTGGACTTTTGATATTTATGTTGGTAATACGTTGTCTAAGATTGATTAAACGTGTTGTAAAAGCAGCGGATAATCTGTGCGACAAATTATCAAGTTCTTGAATCAAAGATATCTTTGTTGGCACGACCATTTCAGCAGCACCAGTTGGGGTAGGCGCGCGAACATCAGCCGCAAAATCAATCAGCATCCAATCTGGTTCGTGTCCGACACCTGAAATCAATGGTATATGACTAGCTGCTGCGGCACGAACAACAATTTCTTCGGAAAATGGCAATAAATCTTCTAAAGCACCGCCGCCACGTGCAACAATAATAACATCCACATTATTCATGCGATTAAAATATTCAATACCAGCGACAACTTCTGCAGCGGCAGTTGTCCCTTGAACTGTGGCAGGATACAACAAAACCCGCACTGGAAATCTTTCACGTAATCTGTTTTGGATATCTTGAAAGGCTGCGCCAGTTGGACTTGTCACAACACCAATAGTTTGTGGAAATCGCGGTAAAGGCTTTTTTTTGGCAATATCAAATAATCCTTCAGCTGCCAGCTTTTGTTTGCGTTCTTCCAACATTTTCAGAATTGCACCAACGCCAGCCATTTCGATAGAATTTATTATAATCTGATAATTACTGCGGGCAGGGTAAGTTGTAAAACGTCCGGTTATAATAACTTCCATACCATCTTCCAATTTGAAATTTACAGGTGTTCCGCGCCAAATAATTGCATTTATTGTGGTATTTGTATCTTTGATTGTCATATACATGTGACCAGACGAAGCCAAGGTAATCTGGGACAATTCACCGCGAATTCTGATTTCTGGGAAAGCAGTTTCAACAACGTTTTTCAACAAAGCAGATGCATCAGATACTGAAAAAATCATATCGGGTTTTACAAACGGTTCTGGTTTTGGTAACACTGTTCTTTCCTTTGCTTTTTACTATATAAATCATAACTCGGTCAATGGCCAACGGGGACGTGGTGCAATTGGCTCTGTGACAACTTTGCCAATTTTATAATTTTCCAATCCTGCCCATGCAATCATTGCACCGTTATCTGTGCATAAACTCATAGGTGGAGCAGCAAATAACATGTTTGATTGTTTTGCTAATATTTCCATAGCAGCGCGAATTGCGCTGTTTTTTGCAACACCACCCGCAACCACCATCGTTTTTGGCTGAGCAGTTTTCACACGTTCGTCTTTCAATGCATTTGTTAATCTATTAGTTATACAATCAACAACAGCTGATTGAAAAGACGCACAAAAATCATTTATAAATTGTTCGTCTATATCTGATTCAGGTGTTTTATCTAGCAACATACGTGCTGCTGTTTTAATACCAGAAAACGAAAAATCGCAACCTGGTTTATCACATAATGGTCTTGGAAAATGAAAACGTTTTGCATTGCCTAGTTTGGCACGATTATCAACAACTGGACCGCCAGGATAACCCAAATTTAACATCTTTGCAATTTTATCAAATGCTTCACCTGCACTGTCATCAAGAGTTTGTCCAATCATTTCATATTTACCAACATTATGTACCAATAATATCTGACAATGCCCACCAGACGCCAGCATCAATAAATAAGGAAATTCTACATTTATGTTCGTTTTAGAATCACTGGCAGATGCGGCACATAAACGTGGCACCAGTGCATGTCCTTCTAAATGATTGACAGCAATCAACGGTTTGTTTGTTGCGTTTGCAATACCGGTGGCAACCATCCACCCAACCAACACACCTCCAATCAATCCAGGACCAGCGGTTGCAGCGATGACATCAATGTCGTTTATTGTTTTACCCGCACGTTCCAATGTTAAACGAATGACTTCATCAACCGCTAATATATGCGCACGCGCAGCCAATTCTGGTACAACACCACCATATTTTTGATGTTCTGGAATTTGAGAATAAATAATATGAGCCAAAATATTTTTATCAGAATCTACAATAGCAGCACTAGTTTCATCACAAGATGATTCAATACCTAAACATAACGTAGCTTTTGTAGTACTATCGTGTTTAATGTCTGTGGAAACTCCCATATCCATACGAATAATATTATCAACAGTCATTTTATCACCAATATTACTTATTCTTGTTCGTTTTCACTTGGTTCAGAATGTAGCTTTATGCCATTATAACACAAAGATATAGCACTTTGAATCAACATATTACTAGATTCTGGTAATCCAGCAATTTTATTCATACACATCATAAACAAATCATCAGATTCAAAATTTGGGATAATCCGTTGTACAGTAATCAAACGCTGATTATCAGTCAAAGATAACCATTTATTCATATTAGCATTTTCAAAAGTATGCGTGTGTTTTACAAAAAAAGTTAAAATTATAAAAGATACTACTAAGCTAGATGCCACCAATATTTTGATAAAATTTTTTATCTTTTGAATCTTAGTTTTTTTTGTCATATTTTACTCACACTTTTCAATCCATACATCATAAGTATCATCTTGCAAAGGGTTTTGACCCGGTTCATTACGGTTCATCCAACCACTGAAAATGCGTTTATCCACTTTTGTATATATTTCTAAAAAAGCAAAGAAATTTTCTGCTTCAAAAGTATCGGTTTTCTTACAATTTTGTACCTTGATTGTTAATCCATCATACTTAACTGTATCACCAACTTTAATTTGCATAACCTGAACTTTGCCAGCTGCTTTGTCCATAATACGAACAACAGCGATATCTTGTTCAATATATGCAAAAACGGACTGTGTTGAAAACAAAAACAGGGGCACAATAGCAAAACATAACTTTTTTAATACGTTCATGATATTGTACCCCCTTGATTAAAGATTATTTGTCTTCTGATTTAGCTGTATTAGCAGACAAATCTTCGACAATACGAGCCTTTTTACCAGACAATCCACGTAAAAAGAATAATTTCGAACGGCGAACTTTACCGATACGAACTTTTTCAATTTTTTCAATTGCTGGTGTATATAATGGGAATTTGCGTTCTACACCAACACCATAAGATTCACGGCGTACAGTAAAAGAAGCATTGTTTCCAGTACCACCATCACGTGCAATAACAACACCTTCAAAAATTTGGATACGGAATTTATCCCCATCTTTAATTTTTACATGAACTTTGACAGTATCACCAGCTTTGAAATCTGGAATACTTTTGTTGCCTTTTAATTTAGCAATTTGGTCTTGTTCAATTTTTTTAATAATGCTCATTTTAGTTTTCCTTTGTTAAATCCGGACGACGCTTTTTTGTTATTTCGTCCGATTGTTGTTTCCGCCATCGTTCGATATTGCCATGATGACCGGACAGCAGGACTTCTGGGACTTTATGTCCGCGCCATACTGACGGACGGGTATATAATGGCCATTCTAACCCGCCGATTTCAAAACTTTCGTTTTCAATAGTGTCTTTGCCACCACCAACAACATTATCTATCAAGCGAACCATACTGTCAATAAAAACCTGTGCAGCAACTTCACCCCCAGATAAAATATAATCTCCAATAGATATTTCTTCTATATCATATTCATCAATTATACGTTGGTCTATACCTTCGTACCTGCCACAAAGCAGGGTAATTGTATCATAATTTAAATATTCATGCACTATTTTTTGATTTAAAACTTTACCACGTGGAGAAAAATATATAATTTTCCCTTTGTTTTTAATAGAGTCTATTGCGTCACCTAAAACATCAGGGCGCATAACCATGCCTGCACCACCACCAAATTGTTCATCATCAACACTACCATAACCGTTTATAGCAAAATCACGAATATTCGTTGTAGTATATGACCATATTCCTTTGTTCAAAGCGCGTCCAACAACACCTTCTGACAAAGTGCCTGGGAACATTTCAGGAAAAATAGTCAATATATTGAAATTCATTTGCTATCTCGTTCTTCTGGACTTACATAACTTGCACCATCTTTTTATTTTTCTACTAGCAGGGCTGCTATATTTTAAATCTTTTATAACCGAGCCCGTAGCCACAACTGTACCATCTGGAAGTTCCACATAAACAACCCATGGAAATTCTCTTTTTAAGTTGTTGCGTACTAAACACTTTGTATACCCAGAACATCCAAGGACTAAACTGTATCTATAATCATTATCTTCTACGTATTCCATATTTAATCTTTATTGCACAGTTACTGTTTTTTTATTGATATCAACAATGGCACCGACAAAAGATATCATTTCACCCGTATCCAATTCAATTATATCACCAGCACCAAAATTTTGAAAACTGTCAATTTTACCAATAACAGAATTATTTCTAATAACAGAAAAACTAATTAAATCATGTTGATAAAATTCACCTGATTTTAATTTTGGTAAATCTGAACGCAAAATAAATAATTCTGTACCACGCAACATTTCAGCTTCATTACGATTAGACACGTTATCTGTTTTAGCAATAATTACATCCGAATTTGGGTTTAACACACGAACAAAATGAAATTGTTCAGATGTAAATTTATCTGACAGAATACGAAAATGTTGAAAATCTTTTGGGCTAGTTGAAAAAGTTTGCACACGAAATTCACCACGTAATCCCTGAGGTGCAACAATTTTTCCAACCAAAATTTTTTCATTTGTATTCATGTCAGATAATAGGATGCAAAATATTATTCAGCAGTTGCTTCTGTTGTTGGGGTTTCTTCTGCAACAACAGTTGCTTCTTCGGTAGCCGGTTCTGCTGGTGCTTCAGCTGCTACTTTTGCCGCTGCTTCTGCAGCTGCTTTTTCTTCGGCAATTTTAGCTAATTTTTCAGCTTTATCTTTTGCCTTCATCTGAGTTTTTTCAGAAGGTTGATTTTTCTTTGTTTGTTTTGGAATTGGCTTAGCAGAAACCAAACCTGCATTTACTAAAAATTTATAAACACGGTCAGAAGGTTTTGCACCTTTAGCCATCCAAGATTTTACTTTTTCAATATCTAAAATTACACGTTTTTCATCATTTTTAGCCAACATTGGATTATATTTACCAATTGTTTCCAAAATAGAACCTGAATTACGTGCATTACGAGAATCTGTCACAACTACATGATAATAAGGACGTTTTTTTGCACCATAACGTGCCAATCTGATAACTGTTGCCATAGTATTTTGCTCCTTGTTTTTTTATTTAGCTTGTTATCTTATTTTTCCCAAAAAACGCGCCAAAACCGCCATCAAGAGCGAAAACTCGCCGGTTGATGTTCCTAGTGTTCCCACACTCAGGTTTAACGTAAATAGCAATCTTTGGGATTTGCAGAATAATTATGAACTAAAAATCTTAGAAAGTCAAATAATAGTTATGTTTTTATCTGGACATTTCAATTATAACAATATAAAATCAAAACCATTGCGGGTGTAGTATAATGGTAGCACGAAAGCTTCCCAAGCTTTAGACGAGGGTTCGATTCCCTTCGCCCGCACCAAAAATTTAATCGGCATTTTGCCGATTTAATTTTTGCATGTGGCAGAGGAAGAGAACCCAACAAAGAGGGTTCGACTATGAGTAAGCGAAAACGAGCATTGCGAAGTTTGAGCGCTAACGAATGCTGCGCAGGCATTTATGCCGAGCAATTCCCTTCGCCCGCACCAAAAATAAAACCGCCAGTTCGGCGGTTTTTTTGTAATAAATCTTTCAACAAGATATTATTTTTTTGCTGGTGTTGCAGCAGGTGTAGCATTAGCGGCAGGCGCAGCAGCAGTAGCAGCAGCTGCAGCAGGTTTATTATCTGCTTCCTCAGCCATTTTACCACCAATTGTTGCGAAAGCCAATTCGGCCTGATGCAAGCCCAAAGAAACACCTTTTGGTAATACCAAATCAGAACCGTGAATTGTATCACCAATTGTCACATTAGACAAATCAACAGTGATTTTTTCAGGTATATCATGTACCAAACCAATCAACGCCACTTTACGAACAGCAAAGTTCAATACACCACCCAATTTGATACCCTTAGAATTTTCAACATTGATAACTTCAACAGGCACAACAACATGCACAGGTTCTTTGACATTGATACGTTTAAAATCAACATGAACCACTTTATCAGACACAGGATGATATTGAATATCCATCAACATAGCATCTTCTTTGTTGCCACTTGTTGTAATTTCAAACAATTTTGTCCGCAAAGACGGTTGTCCCAACAACATTTCAAATTCGTGCCCATTTAATTCGATAGACACAGGTTCTTTCTTTTCGCCATAGATAACAGCAGGGATGTTTTTGTTCTTGCGAACTGCACGTGCGGCCCCCTTGCCAGCAACTTTGCGAATTTCAGCGTTTAATTTAATAGCCATTTTAAATCCTTTTTTGTTAATACACGACCTCCAAGGGTGTCGTGCAGGGCATATTATTTATCAAATACATTGAAAAATCAAGTTTTTTATAATTATTTCTTCTGCAAAATCAAAAATCTAGCACGACCATAAGTTTTATCTTTTAAAATATTCCAATTATCGTCAATTTTTGGTGTTTGTTGGTTTGATTCAAATTCCCAAATTAAAATTGCATCAGATTTTGCAATTTTAGACAATTTTTTTATAAACAATAATCCTAAACCAAAATCAGCATATGGTGGGTCAATAAAAATCAAATCTACGTTTTCACCATATTTTTTAATTACAGACACTGCATCGTTTTTTTCAACTATGGCTGTTGTCTTGATAGAATCAAGATTCTTTTTTATGGTATCAATATTTATATCAGTAAAAATTACTTTGGCATTATCGTATCGTGAAATACATTCCAGTCCAAATGCACCTGAACCTGCAAACGCATCCCAAACGACAAATGGTTTAGAGACATCTATTACGTCATTAAGCATATTAAACAAAGCGCCACGTGCCAAATTTTGTGTTGGACGAGCATCAACTGGCAAAAATAGTTTCTTGCCACGATACTTGCCAGAAATAATTTGCAAATTTGATTTCATATTATAAAGTATAAATTATGAACTTTATGAATCAAGCATTTATTTTGGCAAAAAAAGCATTGGCACATAACGATGTACCGATTGGTGCAGTTATTGTCAAAGACAGCAAAATTATTGCGCGTGGCGAAAATAGGGTGCAAAAATCAAAAAATCCGATTTTGCATGCTGAAATAGTTGCTATCAACAAAGCATGCAAAAAATTAAACTCTAAATTTTTAGACGGTTGTGATTTATATGTGACACTTGAACCTTGTTCTATGTGCGCAACTGCCATATCATTTGCGCGTATACAAAACGTGTTTTTTGCAGCACGTGACGAAAAGGGTGGTGGAATACTACATAACGCAAAAATATTTGATAACGACAAACATCTTTGGAAACCAAATATTCATGAAATGCCAGAATACAGTGAAGAATCCGCCCAAATGCTACGTTCGTTTTTTATTGCGAGACGTAAATTATCTTGACGGCTTGTATATAATATTCTGATTATCCACATATTGTTGTAAAACGTCTTCACCTAATTCAGGTTCTATATTTCCATAAACATTTATCCCTAATTTTTTAAATTCGTCAAACCAATTTGGTTTAAAACCTTCAAAAAAACCGGTAATTTTTTCAACCTGCGGGGTAGACACACCATAATAAACATTTCTTATTCCAGACCACATAATTGCACCAACGCACATCACGCACGGTTCTGCTGTCACATATAAATCAAGATTGTATTTTGACAAATCATAGTTTTTTAATTCTGCCTGCGCTGCACGAATAGTATTTATTTCTGCGTGATGATTACTGCATTTATCTATCACTACTGTATTTGCATATTTAGCAATTAATTTATCACCTTGATATATAGCCGCTAAAAACGGACCATGACCGCGTGCGATATATTCAGGTAATTCCTTTTGTAATTCTGTAATTATTTGCTTTGCACGTTGTAATTGTTCTGCATCTATATTATCTACATTTGTAATAATTTGTTGTGTATTCATAATTTATTTTCCTTTATCAAAGGCTTTCCAGTCATTGTTTTTGGTTGTTTCAATTTTAATAAGTCTAATATCGTTGGTGCAACGTCTTGCAATCCACCGTCATTCACAGTATAGCGTTTATTCGACACCAATATGAAATTCACAGGACTTGTTGTATGCGAAGTCAAAGGAACGTTATGTTCATCGTCCCACATTTGTTCTGCATTACCATGGTCTGCGATAATTAACATTGTACCACCCAATTTTAACACAGCCGGCACAATTTTGGATAATTGTTCATCCAAACATTCCACAGCTTTGATTGCAGCAGATTCATTACCAGTATGTCCAACCATATCACCATTCGCAAAATTCAATATCACAACATCAAATTTAGATAATCTTGGCAAAAGTGCATCTGTGATTTCATTTGCAGACATTTCTGGTTTCATATCAAAAGTTGCTACATTTGGCGATGGTATTAAAACCTTTTCTTCATTTTCATAATCTATATTACGTTCAGCATCCATAAAATAAGTCACATGATTATATTTTTCTGTTTCTGCTATACGTAATTGAGATTTTCCATTTTGCTCTAAAATATCACCCAGTGTTTCTGTTGTTTTTATATCAGGCAATAAAGCAGGGCAAACTTCATCCAAACCTTCACCATATTGAGAAAAACATAAAATATGGCAACCATTTTCTACAACCTTGCGCATAATCTGACGCGCACGGTCACTGCGGTAATTACCAAAAACAAATCCATCACGTACAGTTAATTTTGTTGGTGTAATCACAGTTGGTTTAATAAATTCATCTGTTTCACCACGTGCATACGCATCAGATAATGCTTTGTCAATACTGTCTGCGTGGAATTCTGATTCACTTTTTGATATAGCATCAAACGCCAACTGTGTCCTGTCCATATTATTATTTCTATCCATGGTATAATAACGACCAGACAATGTTCCAAAAAACACAGATTTTTCTTCAATTGAATCTGATAATTGTGTTTTTATTAAATCTATGTATTTTTGTGCAGATTGTGGAGGTGTATCACGCCCATCTGCAATAAAATGAATACAAACACGCAAACCAGATTTTACAATTTGTTTAATTGTTTTAATAATATCAACTATGTTTGCATGAACGCGACCATCAGACATTAAACCAGCCACATGCACAACACCACCATCGTCACGTACGGATTTTATAAAATTATTTAACGGTTGATTATTCACTAAATCTTCTATTTCAAATCTGCGTAGAAATTGATTAACTATGCGTCCAGAACCAATAGTGATATGACCAACTTCTGAATTACCCATAATACCATCAGGCAATCCCACAGCATTACCACTAGCTTGTAAAACAGAATGTGGATAATTTTTTAATAAATTATCGAAAAACGGGGTTTCAGCCATAGCAACAGCATTATGCTTTTCATTAGGATTTATTCCTATGCCATCTAAAATACAAAGAACAATTGGTTTCATTTACATTTCCTTTTATAAATCCATAGACTAGCATATAAGTTTTTTGATTGCAAAACAAAAAGAAAAAGTGTATATATATTCTTATAGAAGGAATCATTTCATACCAAAGGAAGGCAAACATGGTACGTAAAGCAGGTCTTATAAACGAAGTAGATTCTCATATTGGACAGCGCTTGCAATTGCGCCGCATAATGTTGGGAATGACACAATCTGATTTAGCAAGACGTTGTGGGGTCAGTTTTCAACAAATTCAGAAATACGAAAGTGCAAGCAATCGTATTCCTGCTGCACGTTTATTTGATTTGTCTCAGGCCTTAGAAACGTCTGTTGCCTTTTTCTTTTCTGGATTACCTGGTAATTTTCCCCCAGAAACCAAAGCTATACGTTCCATGCGTGTATCAGAACCCAAAGAATCTGATCCATTGGCAAAAAACGAATCTTTACAGCTTGTAAATCTGTATTGGAATTTACCATCAGATGAACAGCGCGAAATGATAATGAAAATGTTAAAAAGTCTAAATTGTATTAAAGAATAAAACATTTTTCTTTATTTTATACCAAGCGGACAAAATAATCCAAGTAATCATCCGTCCGCCTTTACGATGTTATAGACTGCTTCTTTAGGTGAATATGCAGATTCTGCTATGAGTATGGGAATCGCCACAATCAGAAGTCTTAGCACAAAGATAAACTGAAAAATCTATATTAAAGTCAGGTGACTAAATGTAATCAATAACCATAGCTTTGAAAACCCATTGCACCATTATTCAGAGCAGCATTTGGTACAGAAGCACCACTAGGAATTGCACTATTAGTCGGTACAGAGGCACCAACTGCACTGGCACCAGAAGGTGTACCTGCGCCATCAATTACTACCGATGAACTCACTGCCCCTGTTGCATAATCACTTGTCCCTAACATAATCGGATCACCAGCACTTACGAGCGTGGATCCAGCACTCATAATTGGGTCGCCAGCATTGATTTTTTCCATAATTGGATCTCCGGCGGCAAAACCATCTGTACCAATCAAATCCTTTTGCGCTGCAGTCTGTTGAATAGAATCTGTTAAAGATACATTTGGTGTTAATTGATCTTGCAGCAGTTCTGTTCCCAACGCTTCTGATCTAAATTCATCAATACCCCTAGTATAATCTTCTTCACGATTCATAAATTGTTCGCGTATATCACCAGTGGCATGTCCTAAGAGACGTTCCATCCTTTCTGCTGTTGTCAGATTATCGTTAAGATACTCAGTCGCCTGTTTATTACCAAAACCACCCGATTCACTAACACCTGCATCTGTATTGTATTCATTCTCAATAGCAATCTCTTCCATTTTTTCTTCTACTGTTTTCTCTTTCTTAGGTGTTTCAGGTTCTGATGTTTTCGTTGGTGTTTCTTTTGGCTGTTCAGGGGGGGTATATGGTTGATAATAACCATGACACACGGTACTGGTATAACCCAAATCCATACACAACCTTTCAAAAACACTGTTAATAGCTTCTTCAACTATTTTTATTTTCATAGTAGTTTCAGAGCTGTTTGTGTTTGCAGTATCTTCCTTCATTAAATCAATTGCACAAAATTCGTCTGCATGTCTTGTTAAATCATCATGTATTTTCTGTAATTGCCAATTCTTACACCCCGCAGGATATTTATCACTAGAAGAAGATGATGATGAACTATGTAAATAGTTGGGTATCTGGAAATAAACGAACCTTGCTTTCACAGCAGATCTACTTGAAGACGACGAAGTACTAACCGGATCACACATCTCATGTGCCTTTGCCCATAAAGCATTTTCACATCCTTGTGCTACACGTGCAGAATCTACTGTATCAACGTATGATAACAATGCGCTCAATCCACATTTTTTATCTTTTCTTGGAATTATTTTTCTGGTCGTACGATCATATTCACAACCGTTTGCATCACCATACATTGCCGCACACGCCATGACATCTTGATAGCACATATCACGAACAGTCACAGCACGTGTTGCGCTGACATCATATGCACTTTCTTCCAACACGCCAGAAGTCATATCTGCCAAAGTACCATCAGATGTATTATAACATTCTTTGATTGTTTGGACGCAAGAATCTTTAAATTCTTCTATCTTGGCATCTTGCATTTGTGCAATACGAATCATTGCGGAACGCTTAAATTCATACCACACTTCCGCAGCCAAACTACGACACGTATCCAAAGCCGTCACAGCAAACTTTTTCTTTTCTTCCAAGAAAGTATCCCAACGCGGATTAGATGCGATAACATCTATATCACCCAACACAGGTGAAATTTTATTCAAATCAAATAATTGATGTGAAATAGGTTTTCCTGTGTTTGCATCGATATACAACCCTGTATAATCTAAACAACGTTCATATCTGGTACCACATGCCATTGGATTTGTCATGGCATTTTCTACACGCGTTAAACATTCATTAACATCTTGGGAATTGTGAGCACGATATTCTTCTAATCTCGCTTCCCTTAATAATTGTTCGGCCTGGCGTACAGTTTGCATAACGTTTTCTTTCTTGGCATTTATACTTTTTTCCAAAGCATTACAATCCTGAGTCACCATTATAGCATAAGCAGACGAAGCTAAATTAAACATGGAATCCCCAGAACAATTTGTACCAATCACATTAGCACATTGGGTGCCTGCACGTTTGTATAATGCTTGACCTTCAAGACCAGACATACTATCAGAAGCACGTGAATTAAACACAGTTGTATTATTTGAAGACCAAACATCACCCAAATCAGATAAATCACCATAATTTATAATACCCAAAGAAGAATTTTTTAAATTAGATGATTTTGTCTTTGTTTTTTTGCCAGACAATATATTACCAATTTCATCTAGCATTTTTTGCGATGCACTGGTATCCTTTTTGATAGCCATTTCACCAGCAGTTGTAGAATACATCGCATTAACTTCTGCTGCAGTTTTATCAACTGCACTTAGATTATTATTTTGGAAATCAACCAACATTCCCAAAGCTTTGTCTAAACTATCTGCAGTGTCACGCAAAGACATAAATTTATCACTGCAATAACATCTGCGATATGTATCATTAGCCTGGGCACAAAACTGATCCATACAAGTTGCAAAAGCATCACGACACGCAGAATATCCACCACCAATTTTCGTGATATCATTAAACACAGCCGTAGCACGCGATTTACCCGCACGGGATAAACCAGATTTCTCAGTATTTACAACTGATTTTTTAACCACATTACGCGAATTAGCCGACTTTGATATAGCAGATCGAGATACACCAGCAGAACCAGAAACAACCCGATTTCTATTACGATTTGACACATTTACCGTTGCCCTGGACACCACTGGACGAGCCGTCACAACCGTTTTTTGACGGTTATTTAATGCAGCAGTCCGAGCAATCACAGAAGTTGCAGAACGCCGAATAGAAACATTTGCATCTGTATCAGTAGTATTATGTGCAACACTTTTTACATTATTACCACTACTACGCTGATTTGGCGCTTGGATACCAAACGCCAGCCCCGGAACAATAACCGCTGCCGTCAGTATTTTCATAATGCGCTTAACAAAACCCGCCACTTTGTTTCTCTCTGTTGTCCCTTGTATTTTACCACTTTGTGACAAACCAAATCAAGTACTTATTCTATGCAGCAATTTACCGCATTCTTGACCCACTGTCCCAATTTCTTTACACCAGATATTTTGCCTGACTTTTTGGATGATTGTTTATCCATAGCTGCCATATTACACGCCTTGGTTGCACCATCATAGAAATCAGGTACAGATTCATGCACACCAGACAAATCTATTAAATCCATATTTAATCCCCAAAACAGAGAATACAAATCATACGCCTTGGAAAACATGTCATACGCATCTTTTTTACGACCGGCACCCAATGCTTTGGTACCAACTTCGTATAAACGCATAGAAGCAGCCAACAAATGCTTAGAAATACACCATACTTCACCATTTTCAGCACTAGATTTCTTTACAATACGTTCCATCAATTCTTTGCGCATATTGCGAACTGTGTTGATTAAATCATAAAAACCAGGTTTCTGAGTTTTGGCACCACTGAAAAAGAAATGTTCTTCCAATGACACCAAATTCATCAAAGCAATAGACAAATCTTGGTCAGAAGACAAATCCAATGGATTAGCCTTTTTAGCATTATCCAATTTCTTTATCATTTCTTCCATAGACAATTTTTTATCGTTCTTTTTCATTTTTTTCCTTCCTTAATTTTTTAACATAAAACTATGCCAACACTAGGCAAATATCTAATTATCATCCAAAAAACAAACGTCATTATCAATAACCCACCAAAAGGCATAACAACTTTTTGAAAAGGAAACCACGCATGACCGCCGTTATTCCTTTTAATGCGTTGATACCATAATTCCATAAAAATAAACGTCACAGAACCAACAATAATTCCTAATAAAAACTGGTCAATTCCCCACATACAATTATCCCACCATTTTACAATCGGATTACCAACTGGTATATAATAAACACTTAATAATAAAGAAATATAAACCAAAATATTCAAAATATACCAGAAAATATTCTTAACATTATGTTTTTTCATATAATTCGCAGTCCAACCAATCAAAGACATAGTTAAACCACCAGCCCAAATCCCAGTTAAAACATCTTTGACCCCTAATATACGCATGCCTTCTAATCCTGCCCCAATAGCAATGGTACATACAGGGCACACAGCATCAGCAGTCGTTGAAAACAACACTATACCAACAAAAACACACAATAAAGCTGTAATTATTTTTATCATATATTCCTTCCTTTGTTTTGATATTGTATTTTATCTAAATTTATAAAATTGGTCAATAGGATATTTACAGTTTTTCCACCCCCCGCAAATGCGCTGATCTAGCACGTGAATTATTTTCTAATTCTGTATCTGATGGCGTATAAACCTTTAATAACTTATATTTTGGTTTAATTATTTCTGGCAAACGTGGATCACCAACAACATTTGTCCATTGTTTAAAAGTATTTTTTACAATTCTATCTTCCAAAGAATGAAATGTCACACACAAACACCGCCCCCCAGATTGCAATAAATTATAAACTGTGTCTAATGCGGACTCTAATTGTCCCATTTCATCATTTACTGCGATACGCAAAGCTTGAAAAACAGGCGCTATGTCTTTTTGATTTTTAATCAAACTCTTTAATTGCAAAGTTGTTTTTGGCAAATTATTTTTCAATATTTTCGCCAACATTTTGGACTGTTTGATATCACCGTATAAATATAAGATATCAGCCAATTTATCAACAGTTGTATTTTGTATAAAATCAGCAGCATTTATCACTGTACGATTATCCATACGCATATCTAATGGACCATCAAATCGGAACGAAAAACCGCGTTCCCCATTATCTATTTGCATAGAAGATATTCCCAAATCAAATACAACATCATCAAAATCTGTAGTTGAAAGTTGATTTAATTCAGAAAATGCATTATTTATAAATTTGAATCTGGTGCCAAATTCTTGTTTTAATTTTTCTGCATCTGCAATAACATTGGTATCCCGATCAAATGCGATTACTTTTGCACCACGTTCAAGAAAAGCACGTGAATACCCACCCGCGCCAAACGTACAATCCACAATCGTGCGCCCATTTATATCACCTAGTGCAGATAAAACATCATTTAAAAGAACAGGAATATGTTTCATCATTCTATTGTCACCTTGGTTCCCAAAGCAGTTAAATCTTTCGCAGTTGTCGCACCTAATTCAATTGTGTTTTTTAAAACTAATGAAGCACTTTTACCACCCTCAGAATGCAAATTCAAAATTACCTGTGTTTGTCCATGAGGTAATGTAAGCAAAGCTTTCTTGATATCCGGTAAAACAGATTGATTATGTACTTCTATGGTTATAGTTTTGGCAATTTTAGCAACCCATTTCGCCAAAGGCATAATTGAATCAACAAATATAGAAACCCTGTCGTCACGAACAGATGTTTTTCCAGACATAACTATCGCAGTTTCATTATTTAATTGTTGCGCCAACTCAAAAGAATTTTCACCAAACGCGACCCCCTCTACATTACCAAAACTATCTGATGCATTTATAGTCAGCATATCTTTACCAGTTTTTGTTCTACGTTTAGAATAAGAATTTACATTCACAGCGATTTGTACCATTTTTCTATCACCCAAAGATTCTAAGGTCGCACTGGTTGCTAATTTCGCCCTTGAAATCAAATTCTTATATTGATCTAACGGATGGGCAGAAATATAAAATCCCAAAGCAGATAACTCATTTTCTAATCTTTGAGCAAAAGTCCAAGGTGCGGTTTTGGGTAAATCATGCAACAATCTATCTTCACTGACATCATCTTGTGTT
>Ga0310696_10002520_pt1 | contig 24063 bp, 15 predicted proteins | sample AusTroGonzalo_MG_4_FD_203885 | JGI IMG/M metagenome (GOLD analysis project Ga0310696, IMG submission 203885) | Bovine rumen microbial communities from tropical cattle in Woodstock, Queensland, Australia - Gonzalo_02 (v2) (version 2) | ecosystem: Host-associated > Mammals > Digestive system >...
TTCTCCTCCAGCGCCTTGAGCTCCTGCTGCTCCTTATATGAAAGCTTGCGCTTGGATGCCCGGTCGGGGCCGGGCATGACGGGTTTGCCCTTTTTCGCGTCGGAGTTGCCTTTCCTGGCGTCTTGGCCGGCCTGACCGGCCATCTCTTTCTCATAGTCCTTGATGAAAGTGCGGTACTCTGTATAGTTGCCCACGAAATCCTTTACTACGCCGTCTCCGCAGAACACGAAGAGGTGGTCTACCAGGCGGTCCAGGAAGTGTCGGTCGTGGCTCACGATCAGAAGCGAGCCCTTGTACTCCATCAGGTATTCTTCCAGGATTTCCAGGGTGACGATATCCAGGTCGTTGGTGGGCTCGTCCAGAATGAGGAAGTTGGGCTGCTGCATCAGGATGGTGAGCAGGTACAGGCGTCTCCTCTCCCCGCCGGAAAGCCTTTCCACGGGGTTCTGCAGCATGTCGTGCGGGAACAGGAAACGGTTCAGCAGATGCAGGTCAGCCACCGTTTCCAGCACCGTCTGGCCGGGTTTGAACTGCATGCCGGACTGGTGGTAGTAACCTATCTTCAGGGACTCTCCCCTGTCGATGACACCAGTGAGCGTACCGCCCCAATCGGGCCGATATCCTCCCGTAATGAGATTGAGGAAGGTGGTTTTTCCGCTGGCGTTACGACCCACGATGCCCACGCGCTCATACCGCTGGAAATTGTAGGTGAAATGGCTCAGATAGCACTTCTGCTCCCACCAGAAACTCACGTCCCGGCAGTTGATGACCTTGTTGCCCAGATAGGTGGATTTGGCCTGGGTATCACTCAGGTCCACCTTTTTCTGGATGTAGCTGTCATCGGCCCGTTCCTTGATTTCCCAGAAGGCCTGCTTGCGGTATTTGGCCTTGCCAGTACGGGCGCAGGGGCTGGCGTGCATCCACTCCAGTTCCCGCCGGTAAAGGTTGCGCACTTTCTCGGTTTCGGCGTTGTAGTTGTCTATGCGTTCCTGGCGTTTTTCCAGGAAGTTCATGTAATCTCCGCGGTAGATATAGATGTTGCCCCGGTCCATCTCCATCACGGTATTGCACACGCGGTCCAGGAAATAGCGGTCGTGGGTGACCATGAAGAGCGTGCAGCGACTGTGCTTCAGGTGTCCTTCCAAGAACTCGATGGCGTCGATGTCCAGGTGGTTGGTGGGCTCATCCATGATGTAGAAATCGGCCTCCGAAGCCAGCATCTGGGTAAGCGCCACGCGCTTCACTTCCCCGCCGGAGAGGTCCTTCATGGGCTTTTCGGGATCCGTGAGGCCGAACTGTGTAAGGAGCTGCTGCACCCGGAGTTCGTACTGCCACAGGTGGTCCTGGTCCAGGTGTTCCGTCCACTGGGAAGAGCCGTCCATGATTTGCCGGAAGATGCTCTTTTCCGGATCATAGTCGTACTCCTGCTCCAGGAAAGCGATGCGGATATCCTTGAGGAACAGCACCTTGCCACCGCTGTCGCTGCTGTCCTTGCCGGCCAGGATGCGCAGCAGCGAGGTTTTCCCCGTTCCGTTGGGCGCAATCAGCGCCACTTTGTCGCCTTCGTTGATATTGAAGTCGATGTGCTGGAACAGCACCTTGGGGCCGTAACTCTTGGAGATATTCTCTATTTGCAGGTAGCTGGGCATGGAAGGCTACTGTTGGATGACGCCGCTGCCCAGCATCTCCTCCCCGTCGTACCATACGGCGAACTGGCCGGGGGAAATGCCGCGCTGGGGCTGGTCAAAGAGGATATAGAGGCCGCCTTCCCGCAAGATGAGCGTGGCGCTCTGGAGCGGCTGGCGGTAACGGATGCGTACACGGTAGCGGCGGGTTGCTCCGGGCTTCATGGCAAGGTCTGTACGGATCCAGTGGATTTCTTCCGGGTTGATTTTCAGACAGAACCGGCTGAGTCCCTTGTGGTTATGGCCTTCTCCCACATAGACGCGGTTGGCTTCCGTATCCGTAGCGATCACAAATACAGGATCGGCATGGCCGCCCACCCCCAGGCCTTTTCGCTGGCCGATGGTATAGAACTGGGCGCCCTCGTGCCGGCCCACGATGCGGCCGAAGGGGTTCTCCTTGTAGCGTGTCTTTTTGATATGCTTTTTGCCGCTTCGGTAGGTCTCCGTCTCGAAAGTGATGTCGTAGTTCACCGGCGTAGCCAGCCGGGCCAGGTCTTCTTCCGGCAGGGCAGCCACGGCGTCTTCCCGGAAGGGGCTCACGCCCAGGGGTTTGCCGTCGCTGGTGAGAATCTTTTCCTCGGGGGCATAGCGGACGGTGCGTTCCAGGCTGCAGCCCTCCTTCAGCAGGCCGGTAAGGGTATCCTGCTGCCACCGGTACAGCTCATTATCGGCATAATAGGCGTCATAGACTTCCACGATGTCTCCCTCCACGGACTGCAGCTTCTGCTTAAGGAATGTGGGCAGGTCCACCTTCCCCACGAAGCAGATGCCCTGGGAGTCCTTCTTTTCGGCCGACGGTAAATCGGCCTCCTTGGCAATGCGCCGGACCTCGGGCTTGGTGAGATGGCCGATGGGAAACAACGTGCGCTGCAGCTGCTCCTGGGAGAGCTGGCACAGGAAATACGTCTGGTCCTTATTGGGATCCCTGCCCTCCAGGATGCGGCAGCCGTCTTTTCGGCAATAATGCCCGGTGGCCACATAATCGGCCCCGTATTTGAGCGCCACCTGCAGGAAGGCGTCGAACTTGATTTCGCGGTTGCACAATACGTCCGGATTGGGCGTGCGTCCCTTGGCGTACTCGTCGAACATATAGTCCACCACCCGCTGGCGATACGGACCGGACAAATCCACGAAGTAGAAAGGGATGCCGATTTTGCGGGCCACCATCTCGGCCACGAAACGGTCTTCCTCCCACTCACAGTCTCCGTGCAGCGTAGCGTCTGCGTCATGCCAGTTTTGCATGAACATCGCAAAGACGTCGTAGCCTTCCTGCTTCAGGAGATACGCCGCCACCGACGAATCTACCCCGCCGGAGAGTCCCACGCACACCTTGATTTTGCTTTTGTCCGTCATATCGGTACAAATTTAAGTATTTTTTCGTATTTTTGCTCATTATGAAGTACCTCCTCAACCCATCTACCGATCCGCACTGGAACATGGCCTTCGACGAATATGCGCTGGAGAAGCTCCAGGTAGATGAGCCCGTGTTCTTCCTGTGGCAGAACGCGCCCGCGGTAATCCTCGGCCTCAACCAAAGCGCCTATGCCGAGGTCAACCTGCCTTTCCTGCAGGAGGAAGGTATCATCCTGGCTCGGCGAGTAACGGGCGGAGGAGCCGTTTACCACGATCTGGGCAACCTCAACTATACCATCGTGGGGCCGGTGGATGCAATGGGAGACGCTCCCTTAATCATGACGGGAGCGCTGCTCCAGATGGGCGTCAATGCCGAGCGCAGCGGCCGCAACGACATCCTCATAGACGGCCGAAAATGCTCCGGCTATGCCAAGCGCCTCAGCAAGAACCGCGTGATGATCCACGGTACGCTCATGTGGGACGTAGACCTGGACATGATGACGCAGGTGCTCAACGTGCCCGGCAGCAAACTGGCTGCGGCCGGCGTGGCGTCTGTGCGCAGCCGCGTGTGCAACCTCAAGTCCTTCCTGCCGCAGTATGCCAACGTCCAGGAATTCAAGGACGCCCTCCAGGAAATGCTGGCCGAAGGAGACTTTGAGATTGATCTGGAGAAAGAGTACCTGGACGAAGTTACCCGCATGGCCCGGGAGAAATTCCGCAGCTGGGACTGGAACTACGGCCACTCCCCCGCCACTACTTTTGAAAAAACGCTCAAATTCGCCTGTGGCACCGTCACAGCCCACTATACGCTGGACCACGGCCTGTTCTCGGAGCTGGCCTTCAGCGGAGATTTCCTGGGCAACCTGCCCGCCCGGGAACTGGCCGTCAAACTCATCGGCAAACGTCCCCAGGACATTCCCGAAGAAGATCTGGCCGCCTATTTCGACAACACTTCCCCCGAAGAAATCATGAAATTGTTCCAATAGTTTACGATTAAATAATTGAATCATGGCAAAGACTGGCAAAGTAGTTGGATGGGTCGTCGTCCTGATAGTCCTGGCCGCACTGGCGGGATTCCTTTATTTCAAGTTCTGGTGGGTGTTCAGCGACGGCACCAAGACCGGAGAACTGAATTCCCTCACCTACACAGGCTATTTCTTCAAAACCTATGAAGGAGAGATGATCCTCACCGGATTCGGCAGCAAGAACTCGGCCGGTACGGTCCAGTCCAAAATCTTCAAGTTCTCTGTCAAGGACAAGGAGGTGGCGCAGAAACTCACGGAGATGACGGGCCTGCGCGTTACCGTCCACTATCTGGAGTACAAAGGCGCCCTGCCCTGGCGGGGATATGAACGCGCCATCGTAGACCATGTAGAGGAAGAGACATCCTACAAGCAAGTCCCCGACGAATCACCGTTTTTCCTCTAAACCATTATGATGAAGGCATTTAGCGTTGCAGGCGCCCTGTTCGCCTGCTCCTTATCTTTTGCACAGAACCGCGTCATCGACTTCAGGGAAAGCCATCCCGGAAAAGACCTCACCATGGAAGAGGCCATCTTCCGCGGTGTGGGCCTGGCCCGGGCACAGGCCGCCTGGCTGGACGATACCGGTTTCGTCCTCACGGAAGGCCGGGGAGAGTTCCTCCAGGGCACCGTGGAGGATCCCCTGCACCTGACGCCCTACAAGCGCCAGCGCCCGGAGGCCGAAGATACCTTCGACCGCGGGGCGGCGGGTTTCGGCGTGCGACCGGACGGCTGTTCCCTCCTGGGAGAAAAGGATGGAAAGGCTTTCGCCATCGGCGAGTCACAGGACCGCAACATCGTTTACGGCGGCACCATGATGCGCCAGGAATTCGGCTTCCAGACGGGCTACCTATGGTCTCCCGACGGCCATAAACTGGCGTTTTACAAGAAAGACCAGTCCCGCGTCACCGATTTCCCCCTGCTCAACATCAAGTCCCGCACCGGGGAACTGGAACTGCTCAAATACCCCATGAACGGCATGGACAGCGAACTGCTGCAGGTGGGCGTCTATGACTTTGATAACGGCACCACGGTATGGCTGGACGTGACCGATTTCACGCAGGAGCGGTACATCACCAACCTGGCCTGGAGCCCGGACAACCTGTCCATTTACGCGCAGGTGCTGGACCGTAGCCAGCACCACATGAAGCTGAACCAATACAGCGCGGCCGACGGTTCCTTTATCCGGACCGTCCTTACGGAGGACAATGAAGCGTGGGTAGAGCCGCTGGACCCCATCTGGTTCGTGGAAGGCACCCAGGACTTCATCTACCGCACCGACAACCGGGACGGATTTAAGAACCTGTACCTGGTCGATGCCAAGAAAAACGGCGTCAAACGCCTCACGGCCGTGGATGCCGATGTAGAATACGTCACTAACGACGGCAAGTACGTTTATTATACATCGGCCCAGATTTCTCCTGTTGAGAATCACCTCTTCCGCATCCCCGTCAAGGGAGGGAAACCCCAGCAGCTTACGCAGGGGCGGGGCTGGCACACGGTGCAACTGAGCGGGGACCGCAAGTGGTTCCTGGACCGGCAGAGCAACCTGAACACACCGGCGCAGCTGTTCCTGTGCTCTACGGACGGTAAGAAGCGCGTCGCCATCGGCTCCCAGCGGGATCCGTTGGACGGTTATGCCTCCTGCCGCGTAGAACTGGGTACGGTTCCCAGCGCCGACGGCCAGTACGAGAACTATTATCGGCTCATCTATCCCAAGGATTTCAATCCGGCCAAAAAGTATCCCGTTATCCTTTATGTTTATGGTGGCCCTCACAGCCAGATGGTGCAGGATACGTGGCTGGGACAGATCCGTATGTGGGAGATGCTCATGGCCCAGAAGGGCTATCTGGTCTATATCCAGGACAACCGGGGCACGCAGAACCGCGGCGCGGCCTTTGAGAAGGCCATCAACCGCCGTTGCGGCCAGGCCGAGATGGAAGACCAGATGGTGGGAATCAACTGGCTGCGCAGCCTGCCCTACGTGGATGCCGGGCGCATCGGCGTACACGGCTGGAGCTACGGCGGATTCATGACCATTTCCCTCATGACCACCTACCCGGACGTCTTCAAGGTGGGCGTGGCCGGCGGCCCGGTAATAGACTGGAAGTGGTATGAGGTCATGTACGGGGAACGGTATATGGACACGCCCGAAACCAATCCGGAAGGATTCGAGGCCACATCCCTTATCAACAAGGCCAAAGACCTCATAGGCAAGCTGTTAATTTGCCAGGGCGCCGTAGACGACACCGTGGTATGGGAACACAGCCTGTCCTTCATCCAGCGCTGCATAGACCTGGAAATCCCCGTGGACTACTTCCCCTATCCCACGGCCAAGCACAATGTCTTTGGACGCAACCGCATTCACCTGATGGACAAAGTGACACAATACTTTGAAGATTACCTGTAAAAAATTTGGAGCATCCATTTTTTCTACCTATCTTTGCAGTCCTTTTGAGGGCATAGCTCAGTTGGTTTAGAGCGCTTGCTTGACAGGCAAGAGGTCCGCAGTTCAAATCTGCGTGTCCTCACAAAAGAGAGAGAGCGAAAATTCGCTCTCTTTTTTTGTGAGGACAAGCAAAATGAACCGACGGGGCTTGTGCACCCCAGCACAAGGGTCAAAGTGCCATCCCTTCCATCCTTGAACTGGGGCAAAAAGGGGCAAAAACGCACTAGTTAGCGGCCTGTCAGTGCGTTACAGCCGGGTCTGGGCGTAGTCGAGGGTGAGGCGGAAGGTCTTTTTATGGGAAGAGGGGGCCTCGAAGAGGGCATCGGCCATAACGCGCTCGCAGATGGAGCGGAGGCCGCGGGCACCAAGCTTGTTTTTGATGGAGGTGTCCACAATCAGGTCCAGGACCTCCGGGTCTATCTCCAGTTTGATGCCGTCCAGCTCGAACATTTTCTCGTACTGGCGCAGAAGGGCATTCTTAGGTTCCGTTAAAATCCGTTTCAAAGAATCGCGGTCCAGCTGGTCCAGGTAAGTAATGACAGGAAGGCGGCCCACAATTTCCGGAATGAGGCCATAGGCGCGAAGGTCCATGGCGTCCACATATTCCAGCAGGTTATCTTTGTCCACGCGCTGCTTTTCCTCAGCCCCAAAGCCGATGATTTGCGTATTCTTGCGGAGGGCGATGTGCCGCTCGATGCCCTCGAAGGCGCCGCCGCAGATGAACAGGATGTTCTGCGTATTCACGTGGATGAACTCCTGCTCCGGATGCTTGCGACCACCCTTGGGAGGTACGTTCACAATGCTGCCTTCCAGCAGTTTGAGCATGGCCTGCTGCACGCCTTCTCCGGAAACGTCACGCGTAATGGACGGGTTGTCGGACTTGCGGGCAATCTTGTCAATCTCGTCGATGAACACAATGCCGCGCTCGGCCTTGACCAGGTCGAAATCGGCCTCCTGAAGCAGCCTGGTGAGGATGCTCTCCACGTCCTCTCCCACATAGCCGGCCTCGGTGAGCACCGTGGCGTCCACGATGGTGAACGGAACGTCCAGCATTTTGGCGATGGTCCTGGCCAGCAGGGTTTTACCCGTACCGGTGGGGCCCACCAGCAAGATGTTGCTCTTCTCCAGTTCCACGCCGTCATCGGCTTTGTCGATGAGGTTGTGCTGAACACGTTTGTAGTGGTTGTACACCGCCACCGCCAGTACTTTCTTAGCTCGGTCCTGGCCGATGACATACTGGTCCAGGTATGCCTTGATCTCGGCCGGCTTGGGTGCTTTACCCAAAGCGGGGGCCTTTGACGGCTTATGACTCCCCTGCTCCAGTTCTTCCACGTACTGGGCGGCCAGTTTGGCGCAGTCGCTGCAAATATAGCCTTCCAGGCCCTGCAGCAGGAACGGGACCTCAGCGTCCGGCCTGCCGCAGAACATGCAATGGTTCTGTCCTTTCCTGGGCATCTTATTTCTCCCGTTTACGGAGGATTTCGTCCACCATACCGTATTCCAAGGCCTCCTGAGCGGTCATCCAATAGTCACGCTCACCGTCCTGTGCCACCTTCTCGTAAGGCTGGCCGCAGTGCTGGGCAATGATGTTGAACAATTCCGTACGGGTTTTCTCAATCTCCTTGGCAGCGATGAGGATTTCCGTGGCCTGTCCCTGAGCGCCGCCCAGCGGCTGATGGATAAGGACACGGGAATGCGGCAGGGCCGACCGCTTGCCCTTCTGGCCAGCGCACAGCAGCACGGAGCCCATGGAGGCCGCCATGCCGGTGCATACGGTAGCCACGTCGGGCTGCACCAGCTGCATGGTGTCGTAGATACCCAGGCCGCTGTGCACCTGCCCGCCAGGGGTATTCAGGTACAGGGTGATATCGGCATGGGAATCCTGCGAAGCCAGGAACAGCAACTGGGCCTGGATGATGTTGGCCACATCGTCGTCGATGGGCACGCCCAGGAAAATGATGCGGTCCATCATCAGACGGCTGAAAACGTCCATCTGCGCCACATTCAACTTCCGCTCCTCCGTAATGGTAGGATTAATGTATCCGTCATACACACTGGTATAACGGTCAAGGGTCATGGAAGATATTCCACGGCCCTTCACTGCAAATTTCTCGAAATCTGTCATAATTCTTAACGGAAGAAATTTATTGTTTGAAAACCCATGGCCACCCTCGGCCTTGTAAGAGGGAGGGGCCCATCGGAGATGGGAGGGGTCGCGAAGCGACGGTTTTCAAACAAAAAATTCTGGAGTTATTTAAGTTCACGGAATTTCTCCATGGAGATTTTCTTGTTCTGGAGAGTGACTTCCTCGCGCACCTTGGCGATAGCGATGTTGTCCTCGCACTGTTCCTCCAGACGGCGGTACTGGTTCTGGTCCTGCAGCATATTCTCCGCGCTGGAGGCAATCAGGTTCTCCGGCACACCGGCCATGCCGTACATGGCGTACTGGTAGGCCACGAAGGACTTGGCAGCGGCGAAGATATCGTCATGGCTCACCTTGAGGCCGAACTTCTGCATGATGTAGCCGCGTACCAGCTGCCACTTGAAGTCCTCGATGAAGGCAGGGAATTCCTTCTCTACCTGCTCGGCGCTGAACTTACCCTCGTTGGCATACACCAGCCAGCGCTTGAGGAAAGCCTCGGGCAGCTCCAGGGCAGCCTTTTCCACGAAATACTTGCGTACGTCGGCACCGAAACGGTAGTTGGCATCCTGCTCATGGCTGGCCTTGATGCGCTCCACCACCTTCTCCTCGAACTGCTCGGGAGTGGTCACCTTACCTTCTCCGAAGATCTTGTCATAGGTCTCCTGGTTTTCCTCGGCAGCCACATAGGTCTTCACGTTCACGACGGTGAAGTTGAACATGGGATCCAGTTTGGCCAGCTGGGCTTTGTCCACCTTGAGCATGGCGGCGCGGTCCGTCTCGTTGGTGAAGGCGGCGTTCACGTCCATCTGGAATTTGTCCCCGGCTTTTTTGCCGATGAAGGCGCCACGGGCTTCTTCGGCCACGTGGGACACGCTCACATACACGCCTTCGGCCTTGTGGTCCTCATTCTCGATGTCGCAGATGAGGTAGTCGTTTTCACCGGACTTTTTGCCTTCCTGCAGGGAACCATACTGCTGGAGCAGCTGTTCGCGGGCTTCCTTCTTTTCGGCGGCGGTGATGTTGATGTCGTAGTAGACCACTTTGTCGTCCTTGTTCACCTCAAAGTTGAGTTCCGGGGTCTGGGCGATGTCAAACTTGAAGGTGAAGTCCTCACCGGCTTTCCAGGACAGCTGGGGCTGGTCCTCGGACGGCATAGGTTCTCCCACGATGCGGATTTTCTCTTCGTGGATGAATTTGTCCAGGGCCTCGGACACCATGCCGTTCACGCTCTCGTACAGGCTTTGGTCGCCGTACATGCGCTGGATGAGGCTCATGGGAGCCATGCCACGACGGAAACCTTTCACGTCGGCCTTGCGGCGATAATCGTTGAGGCGCTTGCGAAGCGGCTCGGCATAATCTTCTGCCGCAATCTCGACAGTCAGCTGATAATTCAGGGCATCAGCCTTTTTGTTAGTTACTTTCATAGTATGTATTTGTATTTATTTCCTAAAGGGGCGCAAAGATACGAATATTTTACGGAAGTATCAACGTTTGCGCTTGGGATACACCACGCGGCCGTGATAAATCTGCTGGATGTAGGTTTTGAGCATGCTCTTGATGAGTTTCATCTCGTGCAGCGTGATGTCGGCATCGTCAAACTGGCCGGCTTTTTCCTTGCCGGCCACGATGTTCTCCACAAAGCGGTCGCAAGCCTCGGGCGTAAACTCCTTGAGCGTACGGGATGCGGCCTCTATAGAGTCGCAGATCATCAGGATGACCTCTTCCTTGGTGGTGGGTTTCTGACCGTGGTAGTAGAAATCGGCCACATCTTCCGGGTCTCCCCCATTATTCAGATACTGGTTCAGGAAAAACGCCGTATTGGACGTGCCGTGATGGGTGCGGATGAACGCCTTGATTTCGTCGGGAAGACGGTGTTCGTCGGCCAGGGCCAGGCCGTCGTCCACGTGACGGATGATGTCGGCGGCGCTTTCCTTGGGCGTTTTGCCGTCATGATACTTGGCGGCGCCGGGACTGGAACTCTCGTTTTCGATGAAGCACAAGGGGTTCTGCATCTTGCCCAGGTCGTGGTACAGGGCGGCGGTGCGGAGCAGCGGGACGTTGGCATCGGTGGCACGACCCACGGCATCCACCATATTCATCACTTGCAGGCAATGCTGGAACGTACCCGGCGCCTTGGCCGACAGTTCCTGCAGCAGCGGGTTGTTGGTATCGGCCAACTCGATCAGGCGCGTGATACTGATCAGGTTGAACATCTTCTCAAAGAGGTACACCAGCGGATAAAGGGCCACGGTGAGCATGGCGCCGGCGAAAATCTGAAGCACCTGCAGCCACCACATGGCGGTGCTGCCGGCATCGATGAGGCGGAACCCACCGAATACAGCCAGCTCTACGACGAAGATGATGGCGGCGTTGACAAACTGCATCCAGCCTTTGTTCAGGATGCCGAAGGTATAGATGGTCACCAGACCGGCCGTCAGGTACATCACGAAAAGCTCTGTGCCGTTGCCGCAGAAAATGAGAACGGGCAGCAGCATGACACAGTACAGGGGCATCACCACCCGGTTGCGGAAGAATGCCTGCAGATACAGGGCCAGCACCGGATAGGGAACCAGGTACAGTACCGACGGCGCGAACCTCTCCATCAGGGCCGATACGGCCGATGATAGCAGGAAGAGGAACAGCAGGTAATAATAGCGGTTCTCCTTGTTCGGCTCAAAGATGGAAGGCTCTACGAAGAGGATACTCAGGTACAACAGCACCACCAGCGCCAGGGCGATGAGGACGTTGCCCAGGTACAGCAGGATGCGGGGGCCGCCATAGCCGAAAACCTTGTTGTATTCGGCCTTGTAGCTGTCCAGCACCTGTGCAATCTCGGCGGTGACGATTTCTCCGTTGGAGACAATCTTTTCCTCGGCCCTCACATAACCCAGCGTGGGAGAGATGTAGTCGTCCGACGCAGCATGGGTGAGGTTGGTCATGGCGGCGTCATACACCAGGTTGGGGATGATGCCGTTGTAGATGCCCGAACGGCGGAACAGGGAATCCAGGTTGACGGAAGGATAAGTCTTGGCCAGCAGGGATACCAGCTGGTCTTTAGCATCTGAAACCTTGTACACCTCCGATCGGGGGTATGTGACCGCCCGCTTGTCGCGCTGGATATAGACCAGTTCCTCGGACACTTTGTCGGCCCCGTGCTCGGAGCGGATACGACCGTCGGAGATGACGCCCTTGGCGTATATCTCTCCCAGGCGCGTAACCACTGCGGGGCGCAGCGAGTTAAAGGCTCCCATGTCCAGCCCCTGCACATTCTTGATGACAGAGGTGGTTATTTCGTCTGAATACCTGTAATAGGGAATGACGATGCCGCCGGCCTGCTCCCTTTCCTCCTGGATCTGCTCCTCCGTCTTCAGGATGGGGAAATCGAACTGGGAGATAAGGGTTTCATAGGGCCAGGGCGTTCCTTTCTTGTAGTCATAATTGAATTTCGCGGTCCTGGGCATCAGGAGCACCAGGACTGCGAAAAGGATGGCCAGCGGAAAAAACCGGCGGGGTATTTTAGGCGTCGATATTGGCATAATGGGCATTTTCTTCGATGAAGGCGCGGCGCGGCGGTACGTCGTCTCCCATCAGCATGGAGAAGGTACGCTCGGCCTCGGCGGCATTCTCGATGGTAATCTGGCGCAGCACGCGGCGGGAAGGATCCATGGTGGTCTCCCACAGCTGGGTATCACTCATCTCACCCAGACCTTTGTAGCGCTGCACCGTGACGCCTTTTTCGCTTCCGCGGCCCAGTTCGGCCGTCGCGGCCTCACGCTGGGCGTCGGTCCAGCAGTAGCGCTCCTCCTTGCCTTTCTTCACCAGGTAAAGCGGCGGAGTGGCCAGGTACACATATCCGTTCTTGATGAGGTCGAACATGTAGCGGAAAAAGAAAGTGAGGATGAGGCAGGCGATGTGGGAACCGTCCACATCGGCATCGGTCATGATGATCACCTTGTGGTAACGGAGCTTGCTCAGGTCCATGTGTTTCTCTCCGGTTTCATCCTCCTGGGCCACGGTAACGCCCAGGGCTGTGTAGATATTGCGCACTTCTTGGCTTTCGAAAGCGCGGTCCTGGGCGGCTTTTTCCACGTTCAGGATCTTACCTCTCAGGGGCAGGATGGCCTGGATGCGACGGTCTCGGCCCTGCTTGGCGGTACCGCCTGCAGAGTCACCCTCAACCAGGAAGAGTTCGCACTTCTCGGGGTCGTGGTCGGAGCAGTCGGCCAGCTTGCCGGGCATGCCGGCGCCGCCCATCGGGGTTTTGCGCTGCACCATCTCACGGGCCTTGCGGGCGGCTGCGCGGGCCGTAGCGGCCAGCACGATCTTCTCCACGATGGTCTTGGCCTCCTTGGGATGTTCTTCCAGGTACTGGTCCATGGCGGCGGCAGTGGCCTGGGATACGGCCGATGTAGCCTCCGGATTGCCCAGTTTGGTCTTGGTCTGGCCTTCGAACTGAGGCTCTGCCACCTTCACGGAGATGATGGCGGTAAGGCCTTCGCGGAAGTCCTCGGGGCTCAGGTCTCCCTTGAACTTGGAGAGGAGGTTGTTTTTCTCGGCATAGTTCTTCAGGGAACGGGACAGGCCCATCTTGAAGCCCTGCAGGTGGGTGCCGCCTTCGATGGTGTGGATATTATTGACGTAGGAATAGATCCTCTCCGAGAAACCGGTGTTGTACTGGAGGGCGATATCGATAGGAATCACTTTGTCCGAGTTCACCGTAATGGGCTCCGGGATGAGCTTGGGGGCGCCGGCATCCAGGTAGTCGATGAACTCCCTGAGGCCGAATTCGCTGTAGAAGACATCGGAACGGAACACCTGGTTGCCGGTGGCCTTGCGCTCGCCGTCCTCGGCGGTCACGAACTCGTCCACTTTCTCCCGGAGGTCCGTAAGGGTGATGCGGATGCCCTTGTTCAGGTAAGCCAGCTCCCTAAGGCGGTTGGCCAGGGTATCGTACTTGTAAACGATGGTCTGGGTGAAGATGGTGGCATCCGGGTGGAAGGTGATGATGGTACCGGTATCATCGGCCTCCCCTATTACCTGAACTTCCGTGATGGGCTTTCCCTTGGAATACTTCTGCTGGAAAACCTTGCCTTCGCGATGGACCTCGGCGATGAGTAAGTCCGAAAGGGCATTCACGCAGGACACGCCCACGCCATGCAGACCGCCGGATACCTTGTAGCTGTTCTTGTCGAACTTACCGCCGGCGTGCAGCACGGTGAGTACCACCTCGAGGGCGCTGCGATGCTCTTTCTCATGCATGCCGGTGGGGATGCCGCGGCCGTTATCCTGCACGCGGATGGAATTGTCTTCCAGGATTTTCACGTCCACGTCGGTGCAGAAGCCGGCCATGGCTTCGTCGATACAGTTGTCTACAACCTCATATACCAGGTGGTGCAGGCCGCGCTCGCCGATGTCTCCGATATACATGGAGGGGCGCTTACGCACGGCCTCCAGGCCTTCCAGGACCTGGATGCTGCTGGCGGAATACTGTTCTTCCGCGCGTTTCATCTCTTCGTTCTCAATCATATTTCAAGCTAATTTTTATCTATCCTTCAAGGGTATTCCCTAAAACATACAAAGATAGTAAAAATTGAGCGGAAATACAAGAGAAAACTTTACAGATTTAAGGTAAATCCAAGCGTGCCATAGATGCCTTTTTCGGCATAGAACGGGACGCGCTGGACAGGCTGGTTCAGGAGGTTCCCCAACTTGAACCAAAGCCCCGTGCGGGAGGTCATCCGGAAGCTTCCCTGCAGGCCCAGATCCAGGTATCCGGGCAGGGTGCCCAGCTTGGACTGCATGTAACTTCGGCCTTCCAGCGTAACTCCCACGCGGATGCGGGAGCCCCAATTATAGAACACCCTGGCGTTGCCCGTCCAGGCGGCCGGGGCGAACGGCACCACACCGGGCGTCTGGCTGGTGGGTTTGTTAAGCGTATAGACGTATTTGACCTGTCCTGCGATGTCCAGGAACTGGTTTTTCCAGCCCAGCTCCAACTGGCCGAAGACCGTATGGATGGGAGCGGCATAACTGACAGCCGGGTTGTAAGTTCCGGGATCATAGGCCCACAGCCACATATTGTCAATCCAGGTGTAACCTCCCTTCACGTCGTAATGGAAACGGTGTCCCACGTCTCCCCGGAAGCCCAAGGTGGCCAGCACGCGCTGGATTTTCACGTCGGTGAACCAGTCGGCCCCGGCGATGAAGGAATCCTTCTGCAGATAGGAATCATAACTCATGAGCTCGTTGCCGCCCGTGACGTTCAGATACAGGTTCAGGACATCCTTGGCCAGCACCAGCGAGGCCTGTACGTCCGGAAAGATGTACCCTTCGCGGGTGGGAACAAAGGTGCTGACAGATCGCAGCATGAACGCCCCTTTCACGCCGGCCGACAAGGAAAAACGCTTGCCTGCCCACACCAGTTTGGGCGTCACCTGGAAATGACCCACGGTACCGGTGGGCTGAGTAGCCGTCTCGGCCATAAGACCCAGTTTGAACCAGCCGGCCTTGAGGCCGGCATCCGTCACCGTATGGATTTCCTGTATGCCCGCCGGCGCCAGGATGAACGCCGCGCGCGACCCCACCTCATAATCTACCTTGGTGGTACCCGGCACGTTCTGCACGCGGGCAGAGGCCCGGAAAACATGGTGCATGAAGTCTCCCTGCGTAACATCCGTGGCCGATACGTTGTTGTACGAGACATCGGCCCGGAAAATCCCGCGGCTCCAGTTGAGGAGGGCGTCGATACCCGCGGCCGAGCGGGCCTCGTGACCTTTGCGGGTGCTGCCGTCGGGGATGAAGACATCGGTAGAAAGGCCGATGTTCTGATACTCTCCGAAATAGGAATAATGGTCTCCGAAAATGTTCAGGCGGAATTTCTGCGTTTTCACCGGCGTCCAGACCAGCGAGAATTCCGGATGGAGGGTATAACCGGCGCCCAGGCGCAGGTAGAAGGATTTCTCACCGGAAAGGCGGGGCGACGGCCGGGGCTGCACCAGGTAAGGCGTAAACTCATAGGCACCCTTGTACGGAGTCTCGTTCACGGCATATTCGAAGTCCAGGTTGAAGCGCGTGAGGGAATCCGGAACAGCAAGCAGCTGGGAGGGTTTCTCGATGCCGGAAGCCTCCCGGGCATAGATGTTGGTCACCTCCACGGTGGGATTCAGGTTCTGGGCGAAGGCGGCGGCACTCCATAACAGGCCGGCGCATATGATGGATTTTCTCATACTCTTCTACAGTTTTCTCAGTCTCATTTCCACCTGGTCCAGGACGTCGTCCTGCGGGCCGGTAGAGGTGTAACCGGACTTGATGCTCTCAAAGGTGGTTCGCGCCTGGGCGGTGTTTCCGTCTTCGGCAAAACTGTCTCCCAGCACGATGAAAGCCTTTGCCAGCCAGTAATTCTGGCCGCCGGCTTTGTCGGCGAAGGCATAGACCCGTTCCTGGACGGCGGCGAAATCTCCGCGGTCGAAGCGGTCCTGGATGAGGATGTAGCAAGCCTCGGCGCCTTCGTCGGTAGCGGGTTCAGCGGACAGCACCCCGAACAGCTCCATAGCCTGGGAGCGGCGGCTGGTAGCCAGGAGCGACTTGGCGCTCACATAGCGGGCCTCCCGTTGCAGGGCACCTTCGGCCTTGAGGGACTGCAGCACGACGTCGGCGGCCGACAGGGCATCCTCCCATTGCCTGGCGCGAAAGGCAGAGCGCATCAGGCCGATATAGGCCGACTTGCGGTTATCGGTAAGCTGGGCGCTCACACGCAGGCGGTCATAGGCCTGATAGGCCTGGACGTAACTGCCCAGGTCATAGCTCAGGTTGGCATACTGCAGGGTGGCGCTTTCGGCAAGAGCCCCTTCCAGGCCCTCGGAAACGGCGCGCTGGTATTCATCGCACGCCTGCTCCTTGTTGCCGGTGAAGCGGTGGCACTCGGCCAGGTAAAAATGTGCCTTGGCCCCAAAAGCGGGCTCGGGATACTTCTCCAGATAGGTTTGCAGGGTGACCAGCGCCTTGGCGTAATCTTCCGACAGATACATTTGCTCGGCGCTGGAGAAATACACTTCCTCCTTCTGCTCTTCCGTGCGGTTGGCGGCTTCTCCCAGGCTGTTCACATAGGCCAGGTAGGCGTCCGGATCCTTTTGCGTGCGGTAGATGGCCTCGATGGCCAGCAGGGCGTCCTCGGCATACTCTCCACCGCGGGCCACCACGGCCTTGTAATAGTCCAGGGCATCCTGGCTGCGGCCGGCGTTGCGGGCGATCATGCCCAGTTCCAGCAGCGAGCGGGCCTGCAGCGACGCGTCCTTGGTGGTGATGCGCAGGGTATTGAAGGTCTTTACGGCATCGGAATCCTTTTTCAGGGCCACATAGGCGCGTCCCAGCTCATAGAGGGATTCTCCGTAATAAGGGACGTCGGGACTGGCCTGCAGGGCTTTTTCCAGCAGGCTCACTTTCCTGTTATTGTCTCCCTTGAGGCCAGCCGCCACGCCTGCCATCAGGCGCGGGTACAGGTTTTGGGATTTGGGATTCTCTTTCAGCTGGCGCTCGTAGGCCGTAACGGCCGATGCATAATCTCCGCTGAAGAAATGGCAGTCTCCCACGCGGGTGCGGGCGTCCGGCGCCTGGGAGAGGGAACGTCCGTCCAGGTAGGTGGAGAACCACTTGAGGGCGTTCTTATAATCGGCCTCCTTGAAGTAGGTATAGCCCAGCTGATAAGGAAGGAGCGTGCCTTCGGTGTAACGGGACAGGGCCGACTGGTTGTAAAGCTCCGAGAGGAGGTCTCGGGCATCGGCGTATTTGCCGTCCCGGTAATAGGCTTCGGCCAGATAGTAACGGCTGAGCTGGTTGAACCCGTCCCGGCGGTCGCTGTAGTAGGCGGCGGCCTTCAGATGGGGGACGGCGGCACGCCAGGAGCCGGCATCCATGAGTTCCCGGGCACGCAGGAAGTACGCCTTCATGTAATTGGACTTCATGCGCGGCGCAAGCTCGTCAATGTGGTCATAGGCCGCCACGGCGCCCTCGTAATCGTGGTTCTGCAAGGCTGCCATGGCCATGTAGGTGTAAACCTGGTCCCCTTTCTCACGGGTTCCGTAGCGGTTCAGGTACTCCTGGAAAGGCTGGGTATCCCGGCCCAGGTCGAAGGCCAGCTTGGCGTAGTTGTAAAAGGCGTCTTCCCGGATTTGGGCCGAGTAATTCAAATCGGCCGCTTCCTTGAAAGCGCCCATGGCCGATACTTTATCCTTGAGGCGGATGTAACTGTAACCCAGCTGGTAAGAGGCAATCTGGCCCAGGGAATCCTTGCGCTCTCCCATGCGGGTGAACTGGTCCACGGCCCCCTGCCAGTTTTCCTGGAGGTAGTTGATTTCTCCGGCATAGAAACGGTCGCTCCGGGTGGGGGTGGTAGTCTGTTCCAGCTGATAATATCTGCCGGCCTCGTCTATGTTGCCCAGGACCAGGTGGCTTTCTCCCAGGATGCGGGACAGGTGGGAGCGTCGGTCTTCGGGAATGCTGTTGTACAGCTGGTCCCCGTTTTCCACCACATAGGCATAGTCGTGCAGGTTGAAACGGCATTCCAGGATATAATAGCGGGCCAGCCCCCCGAAGCGGTAATCTCCGGCGGCCTGGGCGAAGTGTTTTTCGGCCTCCTTGAATTGCTGCCGGGCATAGTGGATGTATCCCAGGTTATACTGTGCCGGGGCGCGGTAGGGAGCCTTGTCCACCTTTTCAAGGATTTCCATGGCATAATCCCACTCCCCTACGGAATAGGCGCTGTAGCCTTTCTTATAAGTAAATTCCGCTTCCTGCTCCGGGTACAGGCCGTCAGTCTTCTCAAATTGTTCCAGCGCCTGCTGGTATTCCCCGGCATCAAACAGGCCCAGGGCCAGTTGGAAACGCACCTGGGGCGCCAGGACATGCCCTCCGTTGCGGGCCAGGAAAACTTCGGCCTGCTGCCGGGCGTTGTCCGTCCTCATACCTAGGGCGCAGAGGGCCCGGTAGGCCTGGGCATCGGCCGAGGCATCTGTACCCAACAGACGCACGGCCTGGGCATACATTCCCGCTTGATATAGATTGTTAACCTGCTGCCAGTTCTGGGCCTGTGCTCCGGCAGAAAAAAGGAGCAGGGCCACTGCGGCCGGAAGGAGTTTTTTCATCTTTTCCATATTTTGACAAAGATACTGAAAATTTCTGATTATATTTGTTGGAATATTGATTTTATCGCTATGGAGCCCATCATTCATTTCAAGGACGCAGATATCCTGAACGGAGAAAACGTGGTCATCTATTCCCTGAACATGGACATCATGCCCGGAGACTTCGTATATATCGTGGGCAAGGTGGGATCCGGCAAAACTTCCATCATCCGCACCATCACGGCCGAGAACCGCATGGACAAGGGAGAAGGCGTGGCCTGCGGCTTCATCCTTCCGGGCATCAAGGCCCGCGACATCCCCTTCCTGCGCCGTTCCATGGGCATCGTTTTCCAGGATTTCCAGCTGCTCACAGACCGTTCCGTAGAGGAAAACCTGGAGTTCGTGCTGCGCGCCACCGGCTGGAAAGAACGGGCCGATATCGACAAGCGCATCAACGAAGTGCTCAAGTCCGTGGGTATGGGCACCAAGGCCCACAAGATGCCGCACCAGCTCTCCGGAGGCGAGCAGCAGCGCATCGCCATCGCCCGCGCCCTGCTCAACAAGCCCAAGGTCATCCTGGCCGATGAACCCACCGGCAACCTGGACGGAGAAACGGCCGACGAAATCCTGCAGCTCCTGGTAGACCTCAACGCCGCCGGCACCGCCGTGGTGATGGTCACCCACAACCGCGCCATCTTCGAAAAATACCCCGGCCGCATCTTCTCCTGCGAGAACGAGCACTGCAAGGAGGTCATCGACGAAGGCATCGACGTCACCCTATGACACGGAAAGAACGGTTTAACGCCATCATCGGCTGGTTCGCCCAGAATCAGCCGGTAGCGCAAAGCGAACTGCATTTCAAGAATCCCTACGAACTGCTGGTGGCCGTCATCCTGTCGGCCCAGTGCACCGACCGCCGCGTAAATGTGGTGACGCCGCCGCTGTTTGAACGGTTCCCCTCGGCGGAAGACCTGGCATCGGCCTCCTTTGAAGAAGTCTATCCCTTTGTGAAGAGTGTCTCCTACCCCAACGCCAAGGCCCGACACCTCATTGCCATGGCCCAGATGCTGGTTTCAGACTACGGCGGCGTGGTCCCCTCCGATATCGACGCCCTTATGCGCATGCCCGGCGTGGGCCGCAAAACCGCCAATGTGATTGCCTCCGTCGTCTATGACCAGCCCGTCATCGCCGTAGACACGCACGTTTTCCGCGTAGCACACCGCCTGGGACTCTCCGACGGCGCCACCCCCTTTGCCGTCGAGCAGGACCTGGAGCGTCACATCCCCCCGCAGCAGCGCCCCATCGCCCACCACTGGCTCATCCTCCACGGCCGCTACGTCTGCACCGCCCGCAATCCCAAGTGCGCCGACTGTCCCCTCACCGCCTGGTGCCGGGAGTATCCGGCCCGGCAGGCCGGCGCGCCGCTTGCCTGAGGGGGCGCTGCCCCCTATTATCCCCCGCGGCCTCCGGCCGGCCGCTCTGCAGAGCGGCTGGTGTCTGGGTGGTATTGTGTCCGAATGAGCGAACCGGGTCTATTCAATTGACCATCAAGCACTTGACATTTTTTCTTGATACCAAATGGAATCAAGAAAAATAATTAACATGTTGGTAATCAGCGGCTTAGGCGGGTTGCGCAAATTATGCGGGGGTGCAGATTAGAAGATAATGGGCCGAAAGTGCGTCAACATGCGCGCCGAAGATGTGGACGGAGCCGCCATCGGCCACACCCAGCTTCTTGCGAAGGGCGTCGCTGGTGAGGGGAATGTTGCGGGCCGTAACAGACGCTTTGGGATAACGCAGGCCAATGTTTTTGAGGGAGCGTTTGTCCATGGGCACCGCCTCTACCAGCCGGAACACCTTGCCAAAGGGCAGCAAAGCCTCCGGAACTTCCGAGCCCACGTACAGGTGCGTATGCCGGCCTAGTTTTTCCAGGCCGTAATCGCACGGCAGGTCAAAAGCCCCCGCCTTGAGCAGCGCCTTGCCCGGTTCGAAGAGGATTTTGTCGGAATCGAAGAGTTGGTTTTCTTTGGTGTAACTGTCTTTGGACCTGGTCCACCCACTTTTTGGACTTGGTCCAATTTCATCCCCTGGACCTGGTCCACCGATAGTGCCTTCCAGGCCAGTAGAAGCCATACTTGCTGGACCTGGTCCACTACTTATAATTGGACCTGGTCCAAACATGCCCTGGACCTGGTCCACCAACACCCCCTGGACCTGGTCCACGTCCATCACAGCCCCATTTTCATAAACAGTGAGCGCGTACGGGCCGACATAGCCGCGTTCAAGCACCAGCAGGAGTTCCTTGCACTCTCCGTCGGCGGCCACGACATGCACCTCGCGAACAGAGCTCAACTGCTTGCATACCAGTGTGATATCGGCCATTGGCGAGAGTTTCAGCAGCACGCGGGGACAGGCCTCAAACAGTTCCGGCAACAGTTGTAGCACATCCGGTTGGCAGTCCTCCAGCCGGAAGACTTTGCGGCCGTCCGACGCCCGTCGGGCCGGGTCCAGGAAGATGACATCCGGCCGGAAATCTCCCAGCATATCCCGTACCGACATGGCAGGAGACGGCTGGACCGGGCCGGCCATGAACGGAGCATCGGAAGGTACTAGCAAGCCACTGCGTACCGTGATGTTTTTCGCCCCAAGGGCAGGGAAATTCATGCGTGCGGCATCGGCCAACTCCGGGCGCATCTCATTGTACAGCACTGAGGAAGCCACCTGCGAAAACGCCCAACTGTCCACCCCCAGCCCGCCGGTCAGGTCGGCTACCGCAGACGGGTGACCATCGCAACAGGCAGCTGCCACCTGCGCCTTGTAACGCGCGGTTTCTTCCGACGAGCATTGCTCTCCGGACAGCCGCAGCGGATAGCGCAGTCCGGCCTCCGCATACCAGGAAGGCACCTTGGTGCGCAACTTGCGCCGCACCTCCAGCGTGGTAAGCGCCAGGTCAAAGTCCTCCACCTCCCCGGCATACCGTCCCCTGGCCAGTGCCAATGCCCCCAGGTCCTCCCCCTCATGCGCCAATATGAAATCCTTAAACTCCATATTGCAAAAATACGGAATAATCTTTAAATTTGTGGATGGAAGAAAGTTGATTTCGAAAATCGAGCGATTACAGGCGTCATCAGACGCCCGGCCGTACCCGGGACTTTGCCCCAGCAAAGTCGTTGAGGGGGAAAAGGCCGCGGGGGATAATAGGGGGCAGCGCCCCCTCAAACCTTGGGAGGGACCCATAACCAGTGCTCAAAGAGCACGGTGCCCTGGGAGGGGTCGCGAAGCGACGATTTTCGAAATGAACTTTCTGGAATCCACAATATGATACAAACACTAAAACTACCCATATGAAAACCTACAAAGAAGTGGCTCAAAGTTGGCTGGACGGCAATTTTGACGCCGAGACAAAAGCCGAAGTAAAACACCTGATGGACACGGACCAGACCGCGCTGGAGGATGCATTCTACCGCAACCTGGAGTTCGGTACGGGCGGCCTTCGCGGCGTGATGGGCGTGGGCACCAACCGGATGAACAAGTACACGGTGGGTATGGCCACGCAGGGCCTGGCTAACTACATCAAGGCCCACGTGAGCGGTCCCAAGAGCGTGTGCATCTCCCACGACAGCCGTAACAATTCCCGTCTGTTCGCGGAAATATCGGCCGAAGTCCTCTCCAACAACGGCATCAAGGTATTCCTCTTCGAGGACCTGCGCCCCACCCCGGAGCTCAGTTACAGCATCCGCCTCAAGAAGGCGACGGCCGGCATTATGGTGACGGCCAGCCACAACCCCAAGGAATACAACGGCTACAAGGTCTTCTGGGAGGACGGTGGCCAGATTACCGCCCCCGTCGATAAGGACATCGTGACCGAGGTGGGCAAGATCGAAGACCCTGCCCAGGTGCGCTTCCAGCCCGTTCCCGGTGAGGCCAAAGCCCCTGTCGAGATCATGGGCGCCGATGTGGACGAATGCTACCTGCGGGACCAGCTGTCCCTGATGCTTTCCCCGGAAGCCGTCAAGAAGCACGCCGACCTCAAGATTGTCTATACTCCCCTCCACGGCTGCGGCGTAAGGCTGATGCCGGAGGCCCTGAAGCGCATCGGCTTCACCAACATCATCCACGTGCCGGAGCAGGAAGTCCCGGACGGCAACTTCCCCACCGTGGTCTCCCCCAACCCGGAAGAGCCCGCCGCCATGGCCATGGCACTGGCCAAGGCCGATGAAACCGGCGCCGACCTCGTCCTGGCCACCGACCCCGACGCAGACCGCCTGGGCATCGCCGTCCGCAACGACGAAGGCAAGATGGTCCAGCTCACCGGCAACCAGACCTGGAGCTTCCTCACCTATTATATCCTGAACCGCTGGAAAGAGCTGGGCAAACTGAACGGCAAGCAGTACTGCGTGAAGACCATCGTCACCAGCGAGCTCATCGCCGCCATCTGCAAGAGCTTCAACGTCAAGTGCTACAACGTCCTCACCGGCTTCAAATACATCGCCGAAGTCCAGAAACTGCAGGAAGGCAAAACCGAATTCATCTGCGGCGGCGAGGAAAGCTACGGCTTCAACCTGGGTAATTTCGTGCGTGACAAGTGCGCGCAGGTAGCCGGCTGCGCCGTGGCCGAATGCGCCGCATGGGCCGCTGAGCAAGGCATGACCCTGTACCAGCTGCTCCAGAAAGTATATAAGGAATACGGCCTGTATGTAGAGAAGATGGTGTACATCGTGCGCAAGGGCAAGAGCGGCGCCGAGGAAATCCAGAAGATCATGGCCGATTACCGTGCCAACCCGCCGCAGACCATTGCCGGCAGCCCGCTGGCCAAGGTCATCGACTACAACAAGCCCGAAGAGACCGGCCTTCCCAAGAGCAACGTCCTCCAGTTCTACAACGCCGCCGGAGACGTGGTCACCGTCCGTCCTTCCGGTACGGAACCCAAGATCAAGTTCTACTTCGGCGCCAAGGGAGACGACGCTCCCGCCAAGATTGAACTGCTGAAAGCACAGTTTATCAGCTAAGACTCTCTATCATCGCCCTGGCGACGGCTTCGGATGCCCCGGAGCCGCCCAGGCGCGTGCGTATGTCGGCATAATCGGCTTGCATGCGGGCGCGATATGCATCGTCTGCCGTCAGGCGCTCCAGCTCTTCCATGAGTTTAGGCACGGTGAAACGCTCCTGCAGCAGTTCCCGGAAAGCATAACGGTCCAGGATCAGGTTGCCCAGGGAGACGTATTTCACCTTAATGATACGGCGGGCGATGGCAGCAGTGATGGCGTTCATCCGATAACCCACACCTGGGGAG
>Ga0310696_10002522_pt1 | contig 24061 bp, 18 predicted proteins | sample AusTroGonzalo_MG_4_FD_203885 | JGI IMG/M metagenome (GOLD analysis project Ga0310696, IMG submission 203885) | Bovine rumen microbial communities from tropical cattle in Woodstock, Queensland, Australia - Gonzalo_02 (v2) (version 2) | ecosystem: Host-associated > Mammals > Digestive system >...
TGCCGTTCAACCTGGACGTGGACCAGACCTTCATCGCCGCCATCCTGACGATCATCGGTTACGCCATCAACGACAACGTGGTTATCTTCGACCGTATCCGTGAGAACCTCGCGCTCCACCCGAGCGACGACTTCAAGGCCACGGTCAACAAGGCCCTGAACGCCACCCTGACCCGTACGGTCAACACCTCGGTCTCGACCCTCCTCCCGATGCTCGCCATCGCGATCTTCGGCGGTGAGTCCATCCGCGGTCTGTCCGTCGCGCTCTGCCTCGGTGTGCTCGTCGGAACCTACGCCTCCATCATGATCGGTACCCCGGTCATGTACGACGCGGAACTCGCCGCCCGCAAGAAAGCGGCGGCTGCCAAGAAGAAATAATCTTCGAGGAAAGTTATCAATCATCGGACACCCGGCCTTCAGCAGGCCGGGTGTTCTTTTTTCTCGCGCTACATTTCAACCTGGATCCGGCCGGGGGCCGCTTCGCGGAGGGACGAACACATGGCCCGGACAAGCTTGAGCGACAAATTATCCTCGCTCGGGCTGGCCAGGATGGGCTTGGTCGCGCCCTCCTGCACGAAATCCAGGCGCAGGGTGAAGTCCTTCTCGCTGTAGTCGAGGGTGAGCGTCACCGGAGCGCTGAACGGCAGGATCTCGCAGAGCATCTCCTCCATGACGTGCTGGACCTTCGTCAGCAGCTCGTTGCCCAGACCGTATTTGTTGCAGAAAACGCCCGCTTCGCCGAACATGCCGTAAAGGTCGAAGTGCCTGTCGGCCAGCTTGAACTCGAGGGTGCGGATGCGGTTGATGAAGGCGACGGTCGCGGGCCGCTGCGGATGCTCGAAAATCTGCTCCGGGGTGCCCTCTTCGTAGATGACGCCTTCGTTCATGAAGAAAATGCGGGTGCTGACGCTGCGCACGAACTGCATCTCGTGGCTGACGATGGCCATGGTCATGCCTTGGCTCGCCAGGCGGCGGATGACCACCAGCACCTCGCTGACCATCGTGGGGTCCAGGGCCGAGGTGGGTTCGTCGAATAGGATGATTTCCGGGTCCATGGCCAGGCACCGCGCGATGGCCGCCCGCTGCTTCTGGCCGCCGGAGAGTTCGCCGGGCAGGTTCCCGGCCTTGTCGTACAGGCCGACCAGCTGCAACAATTCCATCGCCCGGGCTTCCGCCTCCTTGCGGCTTGCGCCCAGGAGGGTGCGCGGACAGAGCGTGATGTTGTCCAGGATGGTCAGGTGTTCGAACAGGTTGAAATTCTGGAACACCATGCCCATCTTGCGCCGGAGCAGGTTCACGTCGGCCTTGCGGTCCAGGATGTCGACCCCCTCTATCTCGATCCGCCCCCCGCTGGGCTCTTCCAGCCGGTTGAGGCAGCGCAGGAAGGTGCTCTTCCCGGTCCCGGAGGGGCCGATGATGCCGATCACCTCCCCTTGGGCGATCTCGCAGTTGACATCGCGCAGGACCGGGAGTTCCTTGTCACCGTTCTTGTAAACCTTGCTTAAATGCTTGACGCTTATCATGGCAGCTTATCTTGACGCGTTGAGATGCCTGTCCAGCGCGTTCAGCAGACTCCCGCTGAGGGTGGACAGGATGATGTAAATGAGGGAAACGAGGATGAGCGGGAAGAACGCATCCAGCGTGCGGGTACGGATGATGTCGCCCGCGCAGGTCAGGTCCAGGACCGCCACGTATCCCACGATGGACGTGCTCTTGATCAGGGAGATCACTTCGCCTTTGAACACGGGCACGATGCGCTTGAGCGCCTGGGGGAAGGCAATGAGGCGGAATACCTGGAACTTGCCCAGACCTAGGGCGGCGCCCGCTTCCCACTGGCCCCGGCCCACGCTCAGCATGCCGGTGCGGAAGACTTCGCTGAAATAGGCCCCGTAGAACAGCGCGAAACTGAAGATGGCCACCGTCACGCCCGACAGGTGCATCTTGGCGAAAATGACATAGAACATGATCATGAGGATGACCAGCACGGGGATGCCGCGAACCGTGTCCACCAAGACGCGGGTCGCGCCGCTGACCGCCGCGTTGGGCCGCATCCGCAGGAAGCAGAGCAGGGCGCCGACCACGATGGCGAGCAGCAGCGAGAAGAGCGAGATCTCCAGGGTGACGACCAGGCCGTCCGCCAGCAGTTTCCACCGGTCCTCCTCGACCAGCGTCTTCCGGAAACTTCCCTTGATCCGGTCCGGAAGGCCCGGCCCGGCGGCGCTTTCCCATTCGGGATTCAAGCCGAAGCAGCACTGGCTCCCTTCCAGATAATCGTCCGAGAAGAGCACCTGCCGCGCCCGTTCCGGCGTCACCAGGATGTGCGAGAGGATGGCGTCGATCTTGTTGGTGTTCAGGGAGGGGATGAGGGCCGGGAATTGAACGATGCTGTATTCGGGACAGTAGCCCTTGCTGCGGCAGAAGCGGTTGAACAGGTCGACTTCCATCCCGGAGAGGGCGTCGTTGCGGTAGAAGATGAACGGGAACACGAGGGTGATGCCGACGGTGATCTTCTTCCCCGTGCGGGGGGCCGGCAGCTTCTCCGTCTCCACCACCATCGAGTCCAGCTGGTGGATCCAGCTTTGGTACCAGCGGTCGTATTCCCCGCTGGCGCGCATCTCCCGCAGGAAGTGGTTGAAATCCTCGCAGGTCCGCACGTCGTCTTTGCGGAAGGCCACGGCGGAGACGCCCGGCAGGATGCCGTCGAAGCATTTCCGGAAACCTTGCGCGTCCAGCTGGTTGGCGTCGTACTGGACCTCCTGCATCATGGCGAATTCCGCCCGGCCGCTCTTGACCGCCAACGGCATGTCGCCGATGCTGATCCGCATCAGGTCGATGCCCTCGTACTGCGACAGGAGCAGGTCGGTGGAGCCGCCGCCGGCCACGGCCACCGTGTGCCCCACCAGGTCTTCCAGACAGGTGGGCATCGCATCGGGCGCCGACGGCTTCCCGGAGCAGGCCGACAGGAGCAGCGAAAGCAGCAGGAGGGTCCGGACGCTTCTCATCTCGTGCGGGATTTAGGCGTGAGACGTTTCTCCAGCAGGTCCACGGCCAGGCCGAACAGCCAGGAGAGCAGCAGATAGACGAGCGCGGTCAGCAGCAGCGGAAAGAAGGCGTCGAAAGTCCGGGCACGGATGACGTCGCTGGCCTTGGTGAGGTCCATGATGGACACGTATCCGACAATGGACGTGGCCTTGATGAGGGCGGTCATCTGGTTCTTATAGACCGGCAGGACGCGGAGCAGCATCTGGGGCAGGACGATCTTGCGGAGCACCAGACCCTCGCCCATGCCCAGGGCCGCGCCGGCTTCCCATTGCCCTTTGTCCACACCCTCGATGCCGGAACGGAAGATTTCGCTGATATAGGCTCCGAAGTAGAGCGAGAAGCACACGATGGCGATCTGGGTCTTGCCCAGGCCGGACGAGGCCAGCACCAGATAGAACAGCACCAGAAGCAGGAGCAGCAGCGGCAGGCTGCGCATCAGCCCGATGTAGAAGCGGGCGACGCCCTGGAAGACCCGGCTCCGGCTCATCCGGAGCGCGCAGAGGAGCGCGCCGGCGAGCGTGGCGAAGAACAGTGAAAACAGCGAGATCTCCAGGGTCACCCCCAGTCCTTCCACCATCATCTTCCACCGGTCCTCCGTCAACAGGTTGGAGACGACGCTTTCGCGAAGGCCCGCAAGCAGCTCGTGTATGATATGGACGGCCGTCATTTTCTGTCCAAAAATACTAATTTTCTATTTTCCCCGTCCACAAAAGTTATCAACAATCGGACACCCGGCCGGATGAAGGTCGGGTGTTTTTTGTATCTTTGTACTGCTATGGCCTTCGTCCACCTGCACGTCCATACCCAATACTCCATCCTCGACGGGATGAGCGACATCGAGAAGCTCTTCCGCCGGGCGGAGGAACTGGGCATGCCGGGCCTGGCCATCACCGACCACGGCAACATGTACGGCGTCAAGGACTTCGCCGACGTGGCGAAGAAGCACCCGGACGTGAAGCCCATCCTGGGCTGCGAGGTCTACGTCACGCAGCACTACGACCACCGCCTCAAGGACAACGACCACAAGAAATACTACCACCTCATCCTGCTCGCCAAGAACTACAACGGCTACAAGAACCTGATGAAGATCGTGTCCACCGGACACATCGAGGGTATGTACTACAAGCCGCGCGTGAGCCACGAGGTGCTGGAGCGCTACCACGAGGACCTGATCTGCTGCTCCGCCTGCATGGCCGGGGAGATTCCCCGCGGCATCCTCGCCGGGGACAAGGAGGCCGTGGACCGCGCGATCCAGTGGCACAAGCGCGTGTTCGGCGAAGACTACTACCTCGAGGTCATGCTCCACAAGACGGAGGTCCCCGGGGTGTCGCTGGACCTCTACGAGCAGCAGAAGGAATACACCGCCCGCATCTTCGAGCTCGCCCGCGAACACGGAGTCAAGGTGGTCGCCACCAACGACGTCCACTTCGTCCGCCGCGAGGACGGCCCCGCGCACGACCGCCTCATCTGCCTGACAACCAACGCCGCCTGGGACGACCCCAAGCGCCTGCGCTACACCCAGCAGGAATTCCTCAAGAGCGAGGAGGAGATGGCGGCCCTGTTCCCGGAGCATCCGGAGGCCCTCGCCAACACCCTCGAGGTGCTGGACAAGGTGGAGCGCTACGAGATCGACCGCGGCCACGTGCTGCCCAAGTTCGAGCTGCCGGAGGACTTCCTCGCCCAGATCGACAAGCACCTGGAGAAATACGCCGGCATCATTGAGAACGGCAAATACAGCATCTCCAAGGACAAGGACGGGAACGAAGTCAAGACCTACCGCGGCGACGAGTTCTGCCGCTCCGTGGCCTATCTCTGCCACCTTACCTACGAGGGCGCCCGCCAGCGCTACGGCGACACCCTGACCGACGAGCAGCGGGACCGCCTGCACTTCGAGCTGATGACCATCTCCTACATGGGCTTCCCGGACTACTTCCTCATCGTCCAGGACTTCATCGGCTGGGGGCGGCGCCACGGCGTGTCCGTGGGCCCGGGGCGCGGCTCGGCGGCCGGCTCCTGCGTGGCCTATTGCCTCGGCATCACCAACCTCGACCCGATCCGCTACGACCTCCTGTTCGAGCGTTTCCTGAACCCGGAGCGCATCTCGATGCCGGATATCGACGTGGACTTCGACGACGAGGGACGCTACCGCGTGATCCAGTACGTGCAGGACCGCTACGGCGCCGACCACATCTCACACGTGGTCACCTTCGGCACGATGGCCGCGAAGCTGGCCGTCAAGGACGTGGCGCGCATCTCCAACCTGCCCATCCCCGAGTCCAACCGCCTCACCAAACTCATCCCCGACCGCCCCATCGTGATCCGGGAGAACGGGGAGGACAAGGAATACAAGCCGACGCTGGCCAACAGCGTCAAGTACGTCAAAGAGCTCAAGCACGAATTCGAAGAGGGCGACCCGCTGGTGCAGGAAGTCCTCCGCTACGCCCTCCAGCTCGAGGGCTGCATCCGCCAGACGGGCATCCACGCCTGCGCGATGATCATCGGCCGCGGCAACCTCACGGACTACATCCCCATCTCGATGGGCACCGACAAGGCCACCGGCCAGGAGGTCTGGGTGAGCCAGTACGAAGGCACCAAGATCGAGGACGTCGGTATGCTCAAGATGGACTTCCTCGGGCTCAAGACCCTCTCCATCATCAAGCGCGCCCTCGAGCTCGTCAAGAAGCGTTTCGGCCAGGACATCGATATCGAGAAGATCCCCATCGACGACCCGGCGGTCTACGACCTCTACGCCCGCGGCGACACCAAGAGCATCTTCCAGTTTGAATCCGGCGGCATGAAGGAGTGGCTGATCCGCCTGCACCCCGAGCGCTTCGAGGACCTCATCGCTATGAACGCCCTCTACCGCCCGGGCCCGATGGACTACATCCCGGACTTTGTCGCCGGCAAGAACGACCCGTCCAAGATCCACTACGACCTCCCGGAGATGGAAGAGCTGCTGAAGGAGACCTACGGCGTCACGGTCTACCAGGAGCAGGTGATGCGCCTGTCGCAGAAGCTCGCGGGCTTCTCCAAGGGCAAGGCGGACAAGCTCCGCAAGGCCATGGGCAAGAAGCAGAAGTCCGTCCTCGACTCCCTCAAGGAGTCCTTCATGAAAGGCGCCCTCGCCAACGGCCACCCGGAGGAGGTGCTGACCAAGATCTGGTCCGACTGGGAGGCCTTCGCCAAATACGCCTTCAACAAGTCGCACGCCACCTGCTACGCCTGGGTGAGCTACCAGACCGCCTGGATCAAGGCCCACTACCCCTCCGAGTTCCAGGCCTCCAACCTGACGCAGAACATCTCCAACATGGATGAGATGAAGGAGATCATGGCGGACTGCCGCAAGGCCGGGATCAAGGTGCTCAGCCCCGATGTCAACGAGTCCGACGCGCAGTTCTCCGTCAACAGGCAGGGCGACATCCGCTACGGCCTGGGCGGCCTCAAGGGCTTCGGCGACAACGTCGTGGACGCCATCATCAGCGAACGCGACGCGCACGGACCCTTCTCCGACCTGTTCGACTTCGTGGAGCGGATGGCGGAGATGCTCAACCGGCGCAATGTCGAGACGCTCATCTACTCCGGCGCCTTCGATTCTTTCGGCCTCAAGCGTTCGCAGTACTTCCTGCCCTGCAAGAACGAGGAGCTGTTCATCGACGAGCTGGTCAAATACGCCTGGCTCTTCCGCAACGACCAGCTGGACTCCGCCAACTCCCTTTTCGGCGAAGTCGAGGAGCTCAAGCCCGTCCGGCCCGAGGCGCCGATGATGACCGGCGAGGAAGACCGCCTCGCGCTGCTCCAGCAGGAGAAGGAGTTCGTGGGCATGTACCTCTCGTCGCACCCGCTGGACCGTTACCGTTTCGAGATCGAGACCTTCGCGGACTGCCAGCTCTCCGGCCTGCAGGCCCTCATCGACGAATGCGAACAGAAGGACAAGCCCGGCAAGGCCGCCGTCGCCGGCATCGTCACGGACGTCAAGACCCTCACCACGCGCAATGGCTCCCAGGGTGCTCGCGTGATCCTGGAGGACTACAGCGGCACCTATGAGTTCGCGCTCTTCGGCAAGGACTACCAGGCCTGGCTGCCCTTCATGCAGCTCCACGCCCAGATCTACATCGAAGGGACGATCGATCCGCGCTACTTCCTCAAGCCCGAGGAGCGGGCCCAGGGCAAGCGCGCACCCTACGGCTTCAAAATCAAGAAAATCACCCTCCTGGGCAACCTGGGCGAGGATCTGCTCACCGGCATCAACCTCAACCTGGAGGCCGACCGGCTCTCACCGGAGTTCCGCGAGAAGCTCGTCCGCCTGCTCAAGCACCACAAGGGCAAGACACCGCTCTCCCTTTTCCTCCACGACAAGGCCACGGGTTACCGCGTCGAATTCTACTCCAAGAAATTCCAGGTCGGCGTCTGCGAAGCGTTTATCTCCGCCCTCGAAAAGCTTGGCGTCAGCTTCTCCGTGTCCCGGCGGTAAGCGCCGGGGGGCCTCTGTTTCCGTCGGTCGGTTTTGTTCATGGACATATAATTGGCGGGTTTTAGTTTTAGTTCAACCGCTACAGATAAAGATAGAGATTTTTTCTAACTTTGCTTGAACGAACAAACGACCCTTATGGAGAAGACCTGGAGATGGTTCGGCCCGGCCGACAAAGTAACGCTGGAAATGATGCGCCAGATCGGCGTGGAAGGGGTGGTGACCGCCCTGCACAAATATGCCCCGGGCGAACTGTGGCCCGAGGAGGAGATCCGCGCGACACAGGCGCGCATCGAGGCCGCCGGCATGCGCTGGTCCGTGGTGGAGAGCCTGCCGGTCAGCGAAGAGATCAAATATGCCGGACCGCGGCGCGACGCGCTGATCGAGACCTACATCCGTAGCCTGGAGAACCTCGGCCGCTGCGGCATCCACACCGTCTGCTACAACTTCATGCCGGTCATCGACTGGGTGCGCACCGACCTGGAGCGCCCGCTGCCCGACGGTACGCTCTCCCTCTATTTCGACTTCGTGCGCTTCGCCTATTTCGATCTGAAAATCCTGGCGCGCGAAGGCGCCGAAAAGGACTTCCCGCCGGAGGTGGTGGCGAAGGTCGAGGCGCTCGACAAGACCATCACCGAGGCCGAGAAGGCGCAGCTGGTCGACACCATCATCACCAAGACCCAGGGCTTCATCAACGGACCGCTCGGCGGCTCCGAAGCCTCGCCCGTCGAGAAATTCCGCGCCCTGATGGCACCCTACGCCGGGATGGACAAGGCGCAGCTGCGCGAGAACCTGCGCTATTTCCTGGCGGCCGTCCTGCCGGTCTGCCGACAGTGGGACATGCGCCTCTGCATCCACCCCGACGACCCGCCGATGCCCGTGTTCGGGATGCCCCGTCTCTGCTGCAGCGCCGAGGACATCCGCTGGATTCTGGACTCCGTGGACGATTTCCACAACGGCCTGACCTTCTGCGCCGGATCGCTCTCCGCGGGCGCCCACAACGACGTGGTGGCGATGGCGCGCGAGTTCGCGCCCCGCACGCATTTCGTGCACCTGCGCTCCTGCCGGCTGCTGCCGGGCGGCGACTTCGTCGAAGCCCCGCACGTCGGGGGCGCGGTGGACCTTGTGGAGCTGGTCCGCATCTTCGAACGGGAGGGCCGGAACCTGCCGATGCGCGTGGACCACGGCAAGACGATGCTCGGCGACGAGCGCGTGGGCTACAACCCGGGCTACAGCTTCCACGGCCGGATGCTCGCCCTGGGACAGGTGGAAGGGATGATGGCGGCCGTACGCAACGAATCAAACAAAAACTAAAATACAGAGACAGTATGAAGAAACTCAACCACCCCGCCATCCTGGTCGTCGACATGCTCAACGACTTCGTGACCGGCGCCCTCGGCTGCGACCGCGGCCGCGCCATCGTTCCCGCCACCGCGAGCCTGCTGAACGCCGCCCGCAAGAAAGGAGTCCCCGTGATCTTCTGCAACGACTGCCACCTGCCCAGCATCGACCGCGAGCTGCAGCTCTGGGGCGACCACGCCATCAAGGGCACGCCCGGCGCCGAGGTGATCCCCGAGCTCGGGCTCTGCGACAAGGACTACGTCGTCCCCAAGCGCCGCTACAGCGGTTTCTTCCAGACTGACCTGGATATCCTGCTCAAGGAGCTCGGCGTCAAGACCGTCGTGATCACTGGTCTCCACACGCACATGTGCTGCCGCCACACGTCCGCCGACGCCTACATGCTCGGTTACGACGTGGTCGTCGCCAAGGAAGCGACCAACGCCTTCACGGAAGAAGATTATCTGGGCGGCCTGGCCTACCTGAAGACCTGCTACGGCGCCGACGCCTGCACCAACGACGAACTGATAGCCGCGTTCTAGAGATGAATCTCCGTTTGTTCCTGCTTTCCGCGCTGGCGCTGCTTCCTGTCCTGTCCCGCGCGCAAGGAACGGTGGATCCGATGCAATACGACTTTGATACGCGTACGTCCGTCGCCGTGGACAAGGAGCTTGCCACCGGGTTCCACCTGCTCGCGGAATACCAGCTCCGTACCGAGCACAGCTTCGCCAAGATCGACCGGCACCAGCTCAAGTTTGACCTGACGTACGACTTCAACCAATGGGTACAGGCCGGGATCACCTACACGTTCATCGACCGTTATGGCAAGGAGATCGGATTCGAACCGCGCCACCGGCTTGCGCTTCACGTGACCGGTGCGCTCTATGCCGGCGCCTGGCGTTTCTCGCTGAAGGAGACCCTGCGGGCCACCCACAAAACCCGGGAATACAACTGGTACCAGCAGGTCAAGAATCCGGTCGAACTGAAGTCCCGCCTGATGGTCCAGTACCAGGGCTTCCCGAAACTGGAGCCGTATGCCTTCGTGGAGCTGCGGGCCATCCTCAACAACCCGGATTTCACGGCTACCTACGATGCCGCCACGAAGACCTATTCCGGATATCAGTTCCTGGGCTATAAGTATGCGTACCTGAACCGCTATCGCGGAGCGCTCGGCCTGGTGTGGAACATCACGCCCAAGCACGCCATGGACTTCTACTGTCTGCTCGATTACCACTACAACCGGGACATCGATACAAACAAGGCCGGGACGATGCTTGAGTCCGTGACGTGGAGCCAGATGCTGATTACGACCGTCGGAATCGGCTACACCTTCAAGTTTTAGCGCTTATCTCCAGCCGCCGGGGCCACCGCCTCCGGGACCACCCATGCCAGGGCCGCCCATGCCGACGCCTCCGCTATAAGCCGAGAGATCGACTTCCCGGCCGCCGCTCACGCTGCCGCCCACGATCCCCATTCCGTCAAAGAGCGAGGTGCCGCCGGAGGCCGTCACGCCCGATTGGAGCGTTGTCGTCCCGGAGGTGGACACGACGAGCGTATTGCCGCCGCGGTCCGGCGTCTGGAAGGCAAACACGGGCTGGCCGTCCGCGTAGAGGGCGTACCAGGTGCGGTTGCTCCAGGAGGCAGACCAGCAGGCCTGCGAGAGGTGGGCGCCGTTTTCCAGGCCGCCGATCGCAACCAGGGTACCCCCGATGATATAGAGTTTGTGATTCTCTTCGGTATTGGCGTCGATGGCGACTTCCGGGCTGCCGGAGCCGATGGCGTACACGATGCCGCCCTGGATGTAGCAGTCTCCGTTGGCGTCGATGCCGTCGTTGCCGGTCGACCAGGCGCAGACGCGGCCGCCGCCAATGATCAGGTTCTCGCCGGAATTGATGGCGTCGTCGGAGGAGACGGCGTAGATGTCGCCGCCGGTGATCACCATCTCGCCCTTGGCTTCGATGGCCTCGTGGTTCTTGGCGGAGACGGAGACCGTGCCGCCCGTGATGGCGAGCTTGCCGTCGAACTTGATGCCCTTGGCAGAGCAGGACGTGTCCTCGAGACCGACGGCCTGCGCCCCCGTGACCTCATAATTGCTGCCCGTGACGGTGATATTCACGGTGCCGCCGGCAATCAGGCCGCCCGCGTCGCCGCTGATGCCCTTGCCGCCCTGGCCGCTGTTGGTGACGGTGAGCTCGCCGTCGTTCATCACGAAGGCGACGTCCGCCTTGATGCCGGAGGAGGAGCTCAGGTCCGAGAGATCGGAGTCATCCACGCCGCCGGAGACGGTCAGCGTCGTCTTGCCGCCGTCGAAGCGGACGGTACCGTCGGAGGTTATGGCTTTCTTCCCGGCCTTGCTGACCGTGACGTTCAGCGTGCCGGCGCCGATGACGACCGCGTCCTTGCCGCGGATGCCGTGGCCGCCGGTCGAGCTGACGTTGAGCGTCACCTTGTCCATCACGCGCACATAATCGTCGGAGGTGATGCCGGCCTTGCCGATGGCGGTCACGCCGAGCGTGCCGGTGCCGCTGAAGATAAGCTGCGCTTCGCTGAAGAAGGCGGCTTTCTCATCCTCGCCGTCCGGCGTGTCGGTGTACTTCTTGCCGTCGGCGAGCTGGTTCGTGCCGCTGACCACGACGAACGTACGCTTCTTGTTCTGGTTGTTGATGGCCGCGCCGTTGGGGTTCGTCAGGTCGAGCCCGTTCAGCACGATGGCCTGCTTCTTCTCGCCGTAGACCTTGAAGAAGCCGTCGGAGGCACTGCCGGACAGTTCGTAGCGGACCTTTTCGGAGCCGGTATTGTTGACCGTCACGTCATTGCCGCTGACGGTCACGATGTTGTTGACATCGCCCGTCACCTTCGCGCCGGTCGCGCTGAAGACGATGGAAATGATGCGGTCGAAAGTAGTATTGGCGATGTTGTCTTCATCGTCTTCGAGGACGAAATTGTCCTCAATGGTCGTATCCGTAGCTACCGGATCGACGGGATCGTCGGTATAGCTGCCATTGTTCTGCAGCCCGAGTGCGTCCTTCGTACATGCGCCGCTGAACAGAAGCAGCGGGAGCAAAAGAGCGGGTATCCACTTATTCATAATGCGTCGGTTTTAGTTACGGACGGCGAAAGGGCAAGAACTCTGCCAAATACGGCCCGATTCAGCGAACAGGCGGAAATCTTCAACGAATGGAAAAAATGCGTACTTTTGTGATATGATTATCGCCTTCCTGCTCCTGTTGCTGCTGCACAACGCCCTGGCCATCCCCCTGCTGGTCCGCCGGAAAAAGCCGTGGGCCTTTGTCGCGGCGGCGCTGGTGCTGCTGGCCGCGTTCGCGGGATATGTGCTCTTGCTGAGCGGCATCCCGGGAGGCCCGCCGCCGGACGGCCCGGGCGGCCCCGGAGGTCCGGGACCGATTCGCCCGGAGGTCATCATGATCCTGCTCGGCGTCTTGTTGCTGGCGGCGGATACGGGGCTCGTCTACCTGATCCAGGCGTCCCGTTCGGCGGCCCGCATCCGCGAGCTGGAGACGGCGATCCGGGAGAAGGAAGCGGCGGAGCAAAAGACCGACGCCCAGGATTTCATCCAATTCCGTTCCGAGGGCAAGACGGTCCGGGTCGGGATCGACAGCATCCGCTACGCAGAAGGGATGAGCGAATACATCAAGATCTGGCGGGAGGGCGCCGCGGAACCGCTCGTGATCCTGGAACGGCTCAAGAACCTGCAGGAAATGCTGCCGCCCGCCCGTTTCATGCGCATCCACCGATCCTACATCATCAATCTCACGCGCATCCGCGAAGCCGGCCGCGAGGCCGTCACACTCGACGACGGCACCACCCTCCCCATTGGCGACAGCTATCGTCCGGCCTTCCGGGAGTACCTGTCCTCGGGCACGAAATAGCCCACCTGCGTGCCCGGGCGCTTATTCGAAATAGCGCCGCAGCCAGTCGCGGTCGATGCAGACCAGGCCGGCGGCGGAGGCGCGGACCTGGGGGTTGCGGGCGAGGATGCCCGCGCAGTCCTCGTAGGTGTTGAAGCCCACCGCGACCAGTTGCATTTCGCCGCCTTCCGGATAGGCGAAGGTCATCTCGGCGTCGGCGCCGTCGGTGCGCAGGAATTTCAGGGGAACCTCTTTCTTCAGCTCCTGGCAGGTCACGTATTTGCAGAGCTCGATGACGAGGTCGTCCAGCCCGGCGTCGAAGATCTTGATTTTCTCGATCAGCTCGCCCACCGAGCGCACCTGGCGGCCGGTGTAGCCCTCGGGCACACCCTCGGCATTGACGGGCGCGTCGGTCAGCACGAGCATCAGGTGCTCGGTCGGATCGTGGTAGAGGAAGGGGAACTTCAGCAGGTTCGCCGTGCCGCAGTGCGGGCAGGTCCAGGTGAAGAGCGCGCCGCTCCGGACCTGCTCCTTGAGCTCCGGCGAGCTGGCCGCGTTGACGCTCTGCGGCACCTCGGCGCTATATTCAGCACCGCACTTGGTGCAAGCTGTTTTGATATTCATTGCTGTTGTTGGCTATTGGTTTCGGAGGCGTAGCCGACCGGGGGAGTTTGAGGGGAACGCCCCTCAATGATTGCTGTGCATTTCCGGTCAACGTCGCTAGACGTTGAAAAGGAGTCGCTAGACGTTGAAAAGGAAATGCATAATGTCTCCGTCCTGCACGACGTAGTCCTTGCCCTCGATCCCCATCTTGCCGGCGGCGCGGACGGCGGCTTCGGTCTTGTACTGCACGAAGTCGTCGTACTTGATCACCTCGGCGCGGATGAAGCCCTTCTCGAAGTCGCTGTGGATGACGCCGGCGGCCTTGGGGGCCTTGTCGCCCACGTGGATGGTCCAGGCCCGGCACTCGTCGGCCCCGGCGGTGAAGAAGGTCTGCAGGCCCAGCAGGTGGTAGGCGCCCTGGATGAGGCGGACCACGCCGGATTCGTGCAGGCCCATCTCCTCGAGAAACATCTGCCGGTCTTCATAGTCCTCCATCTCGGCGATCTCGGCCTCGGTGCGGGCGGAGATCACGAGGATCTCGGCGTGCTCGTCCTTGACGGCCTCCCGGACCGCGTCGACGTAGGCGTTGCCGCTCACGGCGGAGGCGTCGTCGACGTTGCAGACGTACAGAACGGGCTTGTTGGTCAGCAGGAAGAGGTCGTGCGCGAGGGCGGCTTCCTCGTCGTTGAGAAGGGCCACGCTGCGGCAGGATTTGCCCTGCTCGAGGGCCTCCTTGTAGCGGAGCAGGAGCGCGAGGAGCTTCTTCGCTTCCTTGTCGCCGCCAGTCGTGGCCTGTTTCTGGACCTTCGCGATGCGGGCGCTCACGGTCTCCAGGTCCTTGATCTGCAGCTCGAGATCCACCACCTCCTTGTCGCGGACGGGGTCCACGGAGCCGTCCACGTGGACGACGTTGCCGTCGTCGAAGCAGCGCAGCACGTGCAGGATGGCGTCGCACTCGCGGATGTTGGCGAGGAACTGGTTGCCCAGGCCCTCCCCGCGGCTCGCGCCCCGCACCAGGCCCGCGATGTCCACGATGTCCACCGTGGCCGGGATGGTGCGCTGGGGCTTGCAGATCTCGGAAAGCACCTCCAGGCGCTTGTCCGGGACGTTGGTGGAGCCGAGGTTGGGTTCGATGGTGCAGAACGGGAAATTGGCGCTTTGGGCGCCCCCGGAGCTGACGCAGTTGAAGAGGGTGGATTTGCCGACATTCGGCAGGCCGACGATACCGCACTTGAGGGACATATTCTTGCTGTTTTGTGGTGCAAATGTACGTAAATTTCGCCATATTCGCGGTATGAAACGGACTATGATTATACTTCTGCTCGTGCTCGGCGTTTCCGGCCGGGCCCAGGACCGCGATTCCTTGCTGGTCGTTTTCTGGAACGTGGAAAATTTCTTCGATTATCATTCGGACGACAGGCCGCAGTACTGGTCGGCCGGGCGCTTCTACGCCAAGTGCGACGGAATCGCCAAGACCCTGCTGCGCATCGCCGACCGCTACGGGCGGCTGCCGGATGCCGTGGGCTTCGCGGAGGTGGAGAACGCCTTCGTGCTGCGGCAGCTCGTCTCCGCGACCACCCTGCGCAAGCTGGACTACCGCGTCGTCCATTTCGATTCGCCGGACCATCGCGGGATCGACTGTGCGCTGCTCTGCCGCCGCTCGACACTGCCCTTGCGCGGGAGCGCCGCGAAACACGTCCCGGACAGCACCGGGGGCATTCTGCCCACGCGGGACATCCTGCTCGCGGAATTCGACAGCCTGGCGATCCTCGTGAACCACCACCCTTCGCAACTGGGCGGTAAGGCCGGGCCGCGGGCGCAGGCGCGGGCCCGCCTGCAGGCGCTGACGGACTCGCTGCACGAGGCCGGCGTGGCCCGAACGCTGGCGGTGGGGGACTTCAACGAGGATCTGTGGCGGGAGATTCGCCGGTCGGAGCCGGCGAATGACGGAAAGCGGGGAACGATCAAATATAACGGGAAATGGGAGAAGATTGACGGCGGCTTCGCGGCGGGGTTCGCCGCCGTGCGGGAGGAGGTTTTCGATGATCCGGTGCTGCTCGTCCCGGACAGGTCTTACGGGGGCAGCAAGCCGCGCCGGACCTTTGTCGGACCCCGCTATACCGGCGGCATCAGCGACCACCTGCCTGTTGTCTTTATCGTTTATTTTTGATACTTTTGTGGTTGCGACAAAACTTAAAATCACATAATTATGGACATGCAGACCAAAATCCACGAGAAATTCCTCGCCATCTACGGCGAAAGCGGCACGATGTACGCGGCCGCCGGCCGCGTCAACCTCATCGGCGAACACACCGATTATAACGGCGGTTACGTCTTCCCCGGCGCCATCGACAAGGGCATTGTGGCCGAGATCAAGCTGAACGGCACCGACCGCGTCCATCTCTACTCGATGGACTACGACGCCTGCACCTCCTTCGGCCTGAACGAAGAGGACAAGCCCGAAGAGGCCTGGGCCCGCTACGTCTTCGGCGTCTGCCGCGAGACCCTCAAGCGCGGCGGCAAGGTGGAGGGTTTCGACGCGGTGTTTGCGGGCGACGTGCCCCTCGGCGCCGGCCTGTCCTCCTCCGCGGCCCTGGAGAGCTGCTTCGCTTTCGCGCTCAACGACCTCTTCCAGAACGGGATCGACAAGTTCGAGCTCGCCAAGATCGGCCAGAGCACCGAGCACAACTACTGCGGCGTCAACTGCGGCATCATGGACCAGTTCGCCTCCTGCTTCGGCAAGGCCGGCTGCCTCATCCGCCTCAACTGCAAGACGCTCGAGTATAAGTATTTCCCCTTCGACCCGAAGGGCTACAAACTGGTCCTGGTGGACTCCTGCGTGAAGCACGAACTCGCCTCCTCGGCCTACAACCACCGCCGCCAGAGCTGCGAGCGCGCCGCCGAAGCCATCAAGAAGAACCACCCCGAGGTGGACTTCCTCAGCGACTGCAAGCGCGTCTGGCTCGACGAGGTGCGCGACGAGATCTCCAGCGAGGATTTCCTCCGCGCGGAGTACGTGATCGGCGAGGTCCAGCGCGTGCTGGACGTCTGCGACGCCCTGGAGCGCAACGACTATGAGATCGTCGGCGAGATGATGTACCAGACCCACTTCGGGATGAGCAAGCTCTACGAGGTGAGCTGCGAGGAGCTCGACTTCCTCAACCGCCTGGCCCGCCGGCTCGGCGTCACCGGTTCCCGCGTGATGGGCGGCGGCTTCGGAGGCTGCACCATCAACCTCGTCAAGGACGAGCTCTACCTGCCCTTCGTCGCCGCGGCCAAGGCCGAGTTCACCCTCAAGTTCGGCCACGCCCCGAAGATCTACGACGTCGTCATCTCCGACGGCGCACGGAAACTGTAGGGACCGTTGTCAATGTCCCGATTTCTGGGACATTGACGGCAAAATAGCCTAAAAATGCTGCCAATGTCCATCTATATGGGACATTGGCAGCACTCGTTTTCAGGAAAGGAGCTTCGCCGGTCAAGCCGGCGAATGACGGGAGATTAGAAAAATCTCTCTCTATTGTCTTTCACATTGTCGTAGTCCTGCATCACCGAGAGGATCATCTGCGAGAGATACTGGGCTTTCTGGGTGGCGAGGGCCTTGGCGTCAGCCTCGGTGTAGAAGCTGCCGGTCTGCTTGTTCGCCACGCTGACGACATAGCTGCCCATCATGCCGGGCACCGGGCCGTAGAGCTTGCCTTCCTCGGCCGCGGCGACGGCACCGATCAGCGCCGGATCCAGGCTGGCGGAACCCAGCGACAGCGACTCGCGGTGCTCGACCTGGACACCGAGACGCTCGGCCACCTCTTCGATGGTGGTGGCGCCGGCGATCTTCTCGGCAATCTCGCGGTTCTTGACCTCCTGGAGCTTGTCGTTGTAGAGCTTGTCCTGGATCTGGGTGGCCACCTTCTCCACCGGGGTGTACCCTTCCTTGACGGCGTCCTTGAGGGCGGCGACAAAGAAGAAGTTGTTGTCCACGGTGATGATGTTGGAAGCCTTGCCGACCTTGTTGTCGAAGGCCCAGCGGGTCAGCTCCTTGGCGTTGTCGACCGCGCCGTAGTTGGCCGTGGCCTCGGTGATCGTGGCCGTGTGGGAATAAACCTTGGTGGAATCCAGGGCCTTCTTGTAGCCTTCGTAAGTGCCGCCGGCGAGGGTGGCGAAGGTGTTGGCCTGGGAATAGTAGGTGTTGAAGGTCTCCTTGCTCGCCAGGGCGGTTTTCTCCAGGATGGCGACCTGCTTCTTGGCGATGGGCTTGGTGGCCTGGCTCACGAGGACGATGTGGGTGCCGTACTGGGTGTTGGCGATGAACGGCACGCCGACCTTGGCCTCAAAGGCGCTCTCGAAGCCGGGGATGAGGTAGCTCTGGGTCATCCAGCCGATGCTGCCCAGTTCGCCGTCGGCGGCAGAAGCCTGGTCGGCGGAATAGGCGGCCACGAGGTTGGAGAAATTGCCACCCTTCTTGAGGACGGCCAGGAGGCTGTCCGCGGTCTGGGCCGCGTCGGTGCCCTGGAGCAGGATATGCTTGACGAACACGGAGTCCGGCAGCATCTTGCTGTCCATCTCGCGGGCCGCGTAGAAGCTGTTGCCTTCGTGGATGATCTGGGTGAGCTTGGCGCCACCGAAGATCTGGCTGTTCAGCTCGCTGTTGACGGTATTGAGCTCGCCGTCCTTGTACCAGTAGTTGTTCAGGCCCTGGTCGGAGTTCTTGAGCAGGAAGCTGCGCATGTTGTCGGTGGTGGTGAATTCCTCGTAGGCCTCGTCCATCGCGTCGCTCGCGGCGGCGATATCGGCGGCGGAAGGGATCACCTCAAAGACGACATACTCGATGTCGCGGGAGGCTTTCTGCTTGAAGAAATCCAGGTGCTTCTTGTAGTAGGCGCGGATCTCGTCGGACGTGACGGTCACGGTGCTGTCCGGAACCACCGGGTAGAAGGCCAGGCAGTAGTCCACGTCGGCGGTGGTGTTGCCTTCCTGGATGGCCTGCGCAAGCTGGAGGGCGTTGTCGCTGCCGCTGGCGGTGAAGAGGGCGCCGTACTTGGCGTAGTACTGCTGGTTGTGGATCGTGTTCTGGAGATAGTTCCAGTAGGTGCGGAGCTGGCCGCTCTCGTCGCTCTCGACGTTCTGGATGAAGGCCTTCAGGCGGTCGGCGGAGAAATTGCCGCTCTCATCCATGAAGATCGGGTTCTGGGCGATGGCCGGGGAGGTGTACTCGCCGCTGACCAGGGACAGCATCTCGTCTTCGCCGACGGTGATGCCCGCGTCCTTGGCGTTCTTGACGAACATGTATTTGTCCAGCAGCTCCTGCCACGCGGCGTTGCGGATCTGCTTCTGGGTGTCCTCGTCGCGGACAGAGCCGGAAAGAAGCTCGTTGATGGTCGTGTAACGGTCGACGTCAGCCTGGAAATCCGAATAGGAAATGCTCTTGCCGGCAATCTGCCCGACGTCATATTTGGAAGACATCGAGTTGAGTGCCGACTCCAACGTGCTGGGGTCGATGATAAAGGACAGGAGGGCCAGCGCGATGATGATGGAAATCACGAGGCCGAACTTAACGCGTATTTTTTCAAGTACCGCCATAGTTATGTTGTTTTTATAATTTTCCGATAAGGGGCTGCGAATTTAGTCATTTTTTTGGAAATGGCCCAATAAAATTCACAGAATCAATGATTACGGCCGTGCTGTCCTGCACGACCACCCCGTACCCGTCGAACGGACGGTACAGGATGGAGTTCCGGACGTGGTCGTCGGAACGCATCCCGTAACCCTGCAGGAAGCCCTGGCGGGAGTACAGCTTGACGTAGCAGTCCGTGTAGATCTCTTTCTTGGCCTGGTCCCAGTAGACCGTGTCCGTCTCCATCGTCTCCTGTTCGATGACGTTGTGCATGATGACGTTGCCGAACGCCGACCAGATCTCGTCCCGGTTGCGGGCCTTGGGTTCGATGTGCCGCGCCTGGTCCGCCACGATGACCGATTCCAGCAGGCCGTCTTCGGTATACCCATAGACGGACAGGCCGTGGGGGAAGGCGTCGACCGCGGCCGTGTCGGTCTCATAGTGCTCCATCAGGTCGGACTCGATCCGCATCGTCACCCGGCCGTTGCTGGTCTGGACCGCGAACATGTCGTAGATCCGCTGGGTCGGGGTGTGGTCGAGATCGAGCCGTTCCGCCTCGGCAAAACCGCCCCGGCAAGAAACGACAATGCTGGCAATCACGGCCGTGATTGCCAGCATGTGCAGGATATTAGACCTGCCGTCCAAATTATCGGGTACGCACCGTGGTGGTGGCGCGCATACCACCGCAGACAACCGTGTAGGACTGTCCCTTGGTGATGTCGTACATGAAGGCTTCCGCCGTCTCCGGGAAGTACACGCTGTACTGGCCAATGTAGCGGTTGGCCTCGTCGGTGAGGGAAGCATCCGCAGCCTTGGCCTTGTTCATGTAGTCGCAGGCGACCCAGTACGGGGCCCGGCGGGCGATCTCGTCGCCGCCACAGCGGGTGGAGCCCCAGATGTTGCCGATGAGGAAGTAGGCCTTGCCAGCGAGGGTTTCGTTCTCGGAAGCCACCTTGGAGGCATACTCGAAGGCCTTGCCGCTCTGTCCGCCCTTGAAGCACAGGGTGGCCAGCTCGTAGGTCCAGTCGCCGGCCTTGGTGTCGCCCGGCTCAAGGCCGGCGATGGCGCTCTCCAGGTAGGAGATGGCGTCGGCATAATTGCCGCGCGCACCGTGCAGGCGGGACAGATAATAGGAGCTGCTGGCGGAAGGATCCAGCTTGTTCATCGTGGTGACGGCCTGCAGGAAGAGGTCGTTGTTGTCGCAATCCTCGGTCATGCTCATCGTCTTCACGATGCTCTGGGCAAGCTGCAGGTTGTCCGGATCGGCGGCGAGGCGCGGGGTGTAAAGCTCGACGAGGCTCTCGCAGCTGGCGACCTTGCTGCCGGCGAAGAGGCTGCCCATGTCGTTCTTGACATTGGCGATCTGCTCCTTGTCGGCGTCGTTGGCCGGCTCCATCTTCTCGAGGAGGTCGCTGTTGCGCTGGTAGACGTTGATCACGCTCTCCGCATCCAGCTCTCCGGCCTGGAAGAGGTCGATGGCCGCCTGCATGTCGAAGAGCAGGATCGTGGCGCGGGTCTCCGCCTGGTTGCTGGCGATGATGCCCTCGAAGCCGTCATAGAGCCGCTTGGGGTTGTTCTTGATGTAGTTGTGCAGGTCCTGTCCCTTGTTGTTGAACGCGGTGACGGCGTACTTGGGATAGTACTGGGCACGTGTGTCGTGGATGGTCATCAGGGTGTCCACCAGCTTGCCGTAGTAAGCGGCGTCCTTGGCGTGCTGCGAGATCAGGCGGCGGAGCAGGGTCGTACCGTCGATCAGGAGGTTCTGGCTGGCCGTCGGGGGGCAGAGTTTGTAGGCCTTGCGCCAGCTCGGGATGGACTCGTCATAGTTCTTCTGCTTGAAGTACTCTTTGTAGAACGAGAGGTTCGTGATGCACTGCGCGCTGTCGGCGCCGTACTTGCCCTGGGCGAAGCCGTTGGTCCCCATCAGCATCGCAGCAAAGGTCAGAATGACAAGAGTTAATTTTTTCATATCGCACTAGTGTTATTTTGTTTAATTGTATTGGCTCTTGCGGAACCAGATGTCGAACAGGTTGAACCCGATCGAGAAGTTGACGTAGCGCTCGCGGATCATCGCGTTGGCGAGCGAACCCCGTTGTCCGAAGTCCACGCCCAGGGTGATGCCGTTGTTGCGCCCGAGCCGTTCGAGATAGACCGGCAGTGTCAGGCCGAGGGTGATGCCCGTGGACCAGACTTTCTGCCCGTCAAGCAGGTAGTATTCTTTTTTGTGATAGGCACCGAAGCGGTAGGCGACGGTGTTCAGATAGTGGAAATCGTTGCGGTTGGGGATGAGCTGGAAGCCCACGCGGAAGGCCTCGGCGACGCTGGTGGAGAAAGAGGCGCCGGCCGAGAAGCCGTGCGTATTGTCCAGCCCGGACTTCGTCCAGTCGGAGCGGCTGTAGTCGAATTCGGCCACCCAGCGGCCGGGGTTCCTGAGGGCCACGCCGACGGCCAGTTCGCCCGCCAGGGTCACGACGGCGTCCTTGCCGAGATTGTCCAGCTTGTAGTAGAGCGTGTCGGCAACCACGGTGCCGGCCGAGAAGCGGGAGTTCTCGATGGTGCCGCCCAGCTTCGCTGCGGTGTTGTAGGTCGCGCCCACGGCGAGGGTCAGCTTGGAGCTGAGCGGCTGCTCATACTGCAGGCCGAACTTGAAGGAGTGGCCGGTCAGCAGGGCGGAAGAGCCGTTCCTGATGCTGTTGTAGGAGGCGTCGGAGAAGGTCGTGTAGTACGTCTTCTCGATGTCGCCGAAGTAGAAATTCCACTGGACGCCGAGCGAGAGGCGGCGGGCGATCGTCGCACCGAACGCGGCGAAGCCTTTGTAGATGCTGCCGCTTCCCGATGCGGAGTAGGTGATGTTGCCGGCCCGGCCGATGATGTCCGTGTCGGAGTAGTTGAAGCTGTAGCCGAAGCCCGTGTCGCTGTAGGGCTGGATGCCCACCATCATCGCGGTGTTGTGCCACAGCGGGAAGGACATCACCAGGTCGTTGATGTTGAAGGTGTTGCTGGCGGACTTGACGCCGGACTGCTGGAAGAGTTTGTTGTCGCTGTAGAGGGAGAAGTCCGCCATGAAGGCCAGGCTGTCCCGGGCCGTGACGGCCGCCGGATTCAGGATATTGATGTGGGCATTGTCGCGCAGCGCAACGCCGATACCGCCCATCGTCTTGTTGAAGGCGGTACCCGGCTGGCTCAGGTCGCCGACGCCGAAGATGGAATAGGGGGTATAGGTACCCGCGGCCTGCCCGTGCGCGCTGATTGCGGCGCCCAGGGCGAGGACCAGGGTCAGTCCTATTCTATGTAAGGTTCTTCTTGACATAATCGTCAGTTATCAGTGCCAGGCCCATCAAAACCAGGTTGCAAACTACAAATATGGAGTTTTTCATTTTTTTGGCAAAATAAATTGCGTCTCCACCTGTAAAAATCACAATATTCTCGGGCCGGAGCCTGGTGTATCCTTCAATTTCAAACATTATGCCCGAAATCACGCCGGAAGCGACGGCCTCCCGGATCGAGTGGCCTTCCGGGGTGATCTGGTCGGGGGTGTCGACGAGCGGAAGCGACTTGGAATAGCGCTCCAGCGCCTTGAAGCGGGTGCGGCATCCGGGCGAGATGTTGCCGCCCAGGTAGCGGCCTTCGCGGCTCAGGAAATCCACCGTGAGCGTGGTTCCGAAGTCGAACACGGTCACCGGTTTGTCCTTGAACAGGAAGCCCGCCGCCAGGAGTTCGGCCGCCCGGTCGTAGGAAAGGTATTCGGGCAGGTTGTTGCGGAGCAACAGGTCGGTATGGGCGTGGTCGAGGATGAGAAGGTGACCGCACTTGGTGCGCAGAATCTCCTCCTCCTCGGGCAGGACACCGTAGGCGGACGCCACCGTGAGCACCTCGGGGCGGTCTTTTTCCAGCAGCGAGAGCAGGTATTCCATCATCTTCTCCCCCTGGTAACGGAAGGTCTTGCCGAGGGTCGTCCCCTCTGCCCAGGCGGCTTTGAGCGCCGTGTTGCCGGCTTCAACGAGTAGATTAGCCATATTCTACAAAGGTACGAAAATTATCGCAACTTGCCCAGCAGGGCGCGTGCTTCCTGCAGGGAAGGCACGCCCCGGACCACGATTTTCAGTTTGTTCTCCGTCTGCTTGAGTTCGTAGCGCGATGTGGCGGCCGTCCGCTCCAGGACGCGCGCGAACACGTCCGACTTGTAGTAGGGCGACATCGGATTCGCGATGAAGAACGCGATCAGGATGCCGTTCTTGACAATGATCTTCTCGAAGCCGAGGGCCGCGCCCAGGTTGCGGAGCTTGACCACCTCGAAGAGGTTTTCGAGTTCTGCGGGGAATGCGCCGAAGCGGTCGGCGAGCTGGGCGGCATAGCGGTCGGTTTCCTTGTCGGTGGACATCGCGTCGATGGTGCGGTAGATCCGGATTTTCTCGGCCGTGATGTCGATGTAGTCGTCGGGGATGTGGGCGGGCTGGTCCGTCTCGATGGTGCACTCCGTGACGAACTTGCTGCGGTCGCTGCGCGTGACGATGCCCGTTTCCACGCCCAGTTCTTCCATCGCCTCCGCGAGGATCTTCTGGTAGGTCTCGAAGCCCATGTCCATGATGAAGCCGCTCTGCTCCGCGCCCAGCAGGTTGCCGGCGCCGCGGATGTCCAGGTCCTGCATCGCGATGTTGAAGCCGCTTCCCAGGTCGGAGAACTCCTCGATGGCCTTCAGGCGCCGCCGAGCGTCGTCCGAAATGCTGATCAGCGGCGGGACGATCAGGTAGCAGAAGGCCTTCTTGTTGGAGCGCCCCACGCGGCCGCGCAACTGGTGCAGGTCGCTTAGGCCGAAGTTCTGCGCCTGGTTGATGAGGATGGTATTGGCGTTGGGGATATCCAGGCCGTTCTCGATCAGGGTGGTGCAGAGCATCATGTCGTAGTCGCCCCGGATGAAGTCCAGCATCCGCGTTTCGAGCTCCCGGGATTCCATCCGGCCGTGCGTCACACAGATCTTCATGTCCGGCACGAGCCGGTGCAGAATCTCCTGAATGGCGGGGAGTTCTTCCACTTTGTTGTGCAGGAAGAACAGCTGTCCGCCGCGGTTGAGCTCGTAGTTGATGATGCTCTTGATCTCCCGCTCGTCGAAGAGGATGATCTCCGTCTGGAC
>Ga0310696_10002523_pt1 | contig 24059 bp, 17 predicted proteins | sample AusTroGonzalo_MG_4_FD_203885 | JGI IMG/M metagenome (GOLD analysis project Ga0310696, IMG submission 203885) | Bovine rumen microbial communities from tropical cattle in Woodstock, Queensland, Australia - Gonzalo_02 (v2) (version 2) | ecosystem: Host-associated > Mammals > Digestive system >...
CACCGTCATCGGCACCCTGAAAGTCGTCCGCATCTACGACGACCAGGACAACCTCTGCGGCGCCGAGAGCAAAGACCTCATCGTTGGCCAGACCCCCCAGGTGGGCGACAAGGTCAACAACGAGATCGGCCTCAAGAACGAATAATGCTGAGAACCTTTCTCGCGCTTTCCCTTGCGGCGCTGGCTTTGGGCCTGACCGGCTGCGAAGCCCTGGACTACCGCAACGTGGATGACCAGAGCGCGATCCCCTGGAACCAACCCAGGCCGGAGGAAAAGGAACTGGATCTCAATCCTACCTTCAATTGGTGAAAGAACGAGCGGCGGCGAGCCGCTCGTTTTTTTATGCGCGGTGTAAGCGGCATTCCGCCGTGTGGAAGCGGAATGCAGTTTTGCTATAATAAATAATATGCGAACAGAAACTAAAGAAAAGATAGGCAATTTCGTTTCCGACAGGGTGAGGGAGCTTTGCGCTTTCTCGCTTTTCGTCATCGCGATCCTTCTGACGGTCTCCATCGGCACCTATCACGGGTCCGACGCCTCCATGGAAAACAACGCCGTGGGGTACGTGGGGGCGACCGTTTCCTTCGCTTTCTACCACGCCTTCGGCTACGGATTCTACGTTCTTATTATTTCCTGCGTGCTTCTCGCCATCAAAGTGTTCCGCACCAAGGAATGGCTGCCCACCAAGGTGCTTTTCCTGCGGTTCGCGATGTTCGTGATTTTCATCTGCTCCGTTTCCGGACTTCTGCACATGCTGAAGCCGGATCCCGTGAAAAGCCTGCAGATACCCTCCGGAGGCGGGCTGGTGGGCAAGGCCATCTGCTCTCTTCTGACCGCGCCTTTGGGCGTGGTGGGGACGTCCATCGTTCTGACTGCCGTTCTGCTGGTCTCCTTCACCTTGCTCTTCAACACCAATTTCGTCTCCATAGCGCAGAAGGTCTGGACAGGCCTTTGCGTGGTGGGCGGCTGGATCGCGGCCTTCGCGAGGTGGATCATGGCCAAGCGCCTGGAGGAGAAGCTGGACAGGGAGGAGGAAAAGCCGGTCGAGAAGAAGCCGCGCGATCTGGAGGTGACGATCCCGGAGCCCAAGATCACTCCCAAGCCCAAGCCGAAACCCAAGCCTCAGCCCGAGGAGCCAGAGGACAAGCCCGTTCCCGTGATCGCCACGGCGGACGAGAGCGACCTGCCGCCCTACGAGCTGCCTGACGTTGAGCTTCTGGACATGCCGGATTCCTCCGACCTCGGCATGCTGGAGGAGGAGGCCCGGGGCAAGGCCCAGGTCCTGCAGAAAGTCTTCGAGCAGTTCGAGGTGGAGGCCGACATCGGCAAGATCATCTGCGGGCCCACCATCACCTGTTACGAAGTGCATCCCAGGCCCGGCGTGAGGGTGAACAGCATCACCAGGCTGGAAAACGAGATCGCCATGGCCACGAAGGCCACCTCCATCCGCATCGTGGCGCCCATTCCCGGCCGCGACGCCGTGGGCATCGAGATCCCCAACGAAGAGCGCCGCGACGTCTACTTCTCCCAGCTTTGCACCACTCCCGAGTACAAGGAGAAGGCCAAGAAGATGAAGCTGATGATGGCTCTGGGCCAGATGCTGGACGGCGAGACTTTCCTGGAAGACCTGGCCAAGACGCCGCACCTTCTGGTGGCCGGCGCCACCGGTTCGGGCAAATCCGTTTGCATTAACACGATCCTCATGAGCCTTCTGTTCCATTTCCGCCCGGACGAGCTGAAGCTGATCCTGGTGGACCCCAAGACGGTGGAGATGACGCTTTACCACGACATTCCCCATCTTCTGGTGCCGATCCTGACAGACCTGGAGAAAGTCCCGTACGCACTCGACTGGCTCATAGTGGAAATGGAGCGCCGCTACAAGTTCTTCGCCCGGGCCGGCGTGAGGGAGATCACCTCCTTCAACCAGCAGCGCAGCCAGAATCCCACGCCCATGAAGATCCAGCACGGCAACCAGGAATACGACGTGCCCAATTTCCTGCCTTACATCGTGCTTATTGTTGACGAGCTGGCCGACCTAATGCTGAACCAGGGCGACAACATCGAGAAGAAGATCCAGCGCCTGGCCCAGCTGGCCCGCGCCGCCGGCATCCACATGGTGCTGGCCACCCAGCGTCCTTCCACCAACGTCATCACCGGCACCATCAAGGCCAACATTCCTGCCCGCATCGCCTTCAAGACCACCTCCGGCATCGACTCCCGCGTGATCCTGGACGAGATGGGCAGCGACAAGCTTCTCGGCAAGGGCGACATGCTGGTGAAGTCCCAGACTTACAACCGCACCCTGCGCATCCAGGGCGCCTTCATCTCCGAGGGCGAGGTCAGGCGGGTGACGGATTTCGTGAGGGAGCAGCGCGAACCGAACTACGTCGACATCATGGAAGGCAAGGAAGACGAAGGCGTCGCCGGCGGCGACATCGACTACGATCCCAAGCTGGACGAAGCCATCCAGGAAGTGATCAGGTCCGGCAACGCCAGCGCCTCCTACCTGCAGCGCGTTCTCTCGGTGGGCTACGCCCGCGCGGCCCGCATGATCGACACCATGGAAAAACTGAGGGTCGTGGGTCCCAGGAACGGCTCCAAGCCCAGGGACATCCTGGTGGAGAGCTGGCCGCCCGAGGACGGAGTTGAGATAGGCGGCACGGAAGCCGAGGAAGGCTACCAGGAAGAAATGTTTGAGGAAGAAAACGAAGCACAGAACGAAGAAGACGATGAGTAATACGAGCAACAATCAGGAAGACATGCAGACCATCATGCCTCTCGGCATAGGCGAGCAGCTGAAGAACGCCAGGGAAGAGAAAAAACTGACGCTCCTGCAGATATCCGACGTCATTCACATCAAGGTCTCCTATCTGGAAGCCCTTGAAAGGGACGACTACGAGCACATGCCCGTGGCGATCTACACCAAGAATTACATTCTGAAATACGGCAACTACCTCGGCCTCGACGGCAAGCAGCTGGCGGAGCGCTTCCAGGCGATCTCCTCCCAGTATTCCGCTTTCCCGACCAGCTCCTCCTCGGTCTCCGAAAAAGTCCTGCGCAAAAACAAGGAAGGTTCGCGCCAGGGCGAGACCGGCGAGATCATGCCGTGGCAGTGGTTCATTTTCGCGCTGGTGGTCCTGGGCGTCATCATCGCCTCGGTCAAGATTAGCAGCCATTTCCGCAGCTCCGGCCAGGCGACCAAAGATCCCGTCAAGAACGAGCGGACCGTCACGGAAAAGGAACTGGGGGCGCCCCAGGAACTGCAGATCATCCGCTCCGCCAAGCAGGAATTCAATTTCGCCGAAAAACTTCCGGACATAGACTGAGATGAAAATTTACGTGGTCAGCCTTGGCTGCGCCAAGAACCAGGTGGATACGGAAAGGATGCTCGGCAGCCTTCTGGGGGAAGGCTGCGAGATCTGCGCCGCTCCCGAGGAAGCGGACCTGCTTCTGGTCAACACCTGCGCCTTCATACAGGAAGCCAGGGACGAAGCCTCCGCCGTCATCATTGAGCTGGTCTCCCAGAAAAGGGCTGACCAGAAGCTGGTGGTCACGGGCTGCTTCGTGAACTATTACGGCGAAAAAATACTCAAGGGCAGGCAGATGGAAGTGGACGCCTGGCTGCCCGTGGCCGACGAGAAGCTCGTCGCCGCCACGGTGAGAAAACTTTTCAAAAAGCCTTTCGCCGACATTCCCTACGGCCCGCGCATCCGCATAACGCCTCCCCATTACGGATTCCTGAGGATCGCGGACGGCTGCGACCACAAGTGCGCCTTCTGCTCCATCCCCAGGCTGAGAGGCCCCATGTCCGAAGAGCCAATCGACGAACTAGTGAGAGAAGCCGAGGAAATGGCCGCGGAGGGCGTGGTGGAGCTGAACGTCATCGCCCAGGACACTTCCGCCTACAAAAAGCTTCCGGAGCTTCTCCGCAGGCTCTGCGCCATCGAGGACCTTTACTGGATCAGGCTGCAGTACCTCTATCCCGCCACCATGTCCGACGAGCTTATCGAGACCATCGCCGGCGAGGACAAGATCTGCAAGTATATCGACCTGCCCTTGCAGCACGTGAACGAGGACGTCCTGAAAGCCATGCGCCGGCCCACCCACGCCTTCACGGAAAAACTGCTCGAGAAGATCATGTCCAAGATCCCCGACGTGACCTTGAGGACGACCTTCATCACCGGTTTCCCCGGCGAGACGAAGGAGGCCTTCGAGGAACTGGAAGCCTTTGTGAGAAAAGGCCTCTTCCACCATCTGGGCGTCTTCGCCTATTCCCAGGAAGAGCTTACCCCGGCCTTCCCACTTGGCGACGACATTCCCCAGGAAGTCAAGGAGGGGAGAGCCGACCTTCTCATGCGGGCCCAGAAAGAGATCTCGCTCAAGAAGAACCGCGCCTATATCGGGAAAACCATCCCCGTCATTATTGACCGCAAGGAAAAGGACCGCGGCTTCGGCAGAAGGATGGCGGACGCCCCGGACGTTGACAACGAGGTGACGGTGAGAAACGCCAGGAAGATCCCCGCGGGTTCCATCATTCCGGTCAAGATAACCGGCGCCGCGAGCTACGACGTAACCGGCACGGCCGTGCTGGAGGGCTTGCTGTGAACCTTCCCAACAAACTGACCGTCTGCCGCCTGGCCATGCCGCTGGTGGTGATGCCCTGCCTCCTCAAGGATTTTCCCTATTCCAAGACCCTGGCCCTGGCCTTCTTCGCCCTGGCTTCCGTCACGGACTTCCTGGACGGCCACATCGCCCGCAAGCACAATCTCGTCACCGATTTCGGCAAGCTCATGGACCCCCTGGCGGACAAGATACTGGTCTGCTCCGTCCTGATCTGCTTTTCCGCCATGTATTGGAAAAACGGCGTAGTCGCCCCCTGGATGGTGGTCGCCATCGTGGGCCGCGACCTGGTGGTCACCGGCCTCCGCATGGCCGGCCTCAGCAGGGGAGCGGTCCTGGGCGCCCACGCCATCGGCAAGCACAAGACCGCCTGGCAGATGATCGCCATCGTGACCATGCTCTTCTACCTGGTCTTCTCCTGCGACCTGAACCTCGGCGGGCCGTACCTGGAATATTTCCGGATCGCCACCCACGTGCTCTTCTGGCTGGTCAGCATCCTGACGCTTTTCTCCGGGATCTATTACCTCGTAAAGTACAAAAACTTCTATCTGGACAATGCCTGAGGCCGAAAACAGCCGCAAGAAGACGCTGGCGGTCTTCGCATCCACCATGGGTTTCACCGGCTTTTTCCCGATCATGCCCGGCACTGTCGGCACCATCTGGGGCCTCCTTATGTGGTGGGGGACGTGCCGGACAAGCCATCCTCTGCTCCTGCAAACGGTCCTGGCAATAGTCTTTTTCCTTCTTGGCCTTGTTTTTTGCGGAAAGGCCGAAAAAGACCTGGGCAGGCACGACCCCGGCTCAGTTATCGTCGACGAGACCGCGGCGGCCTTCCTGACCTTCCTGGGCGTTAATTTCACCGTCTTGACAGCCGTCACGGGCCTGGTCCTCAACCGTTTCTTCGACATCCTGAAGCCCTGGCCCATAGGCAAGCTTCAGAATCTCCCCGGCGCCTGGGGCATCATGCTGGACGACACGGCCGCGGGTATAGCCTCCCGCCTCGTCCTGGCGCTGCTTCTCTATTTTTTCCCGGTCCTCGGAAAATAGGCTTCCGACAGTTTTTCGCCCTTCATTTGGCAGCTTTTTTCCTATTTGTTGATTTGACGGACAGGGCGGCTTTTGCTAGAATTTATTAATGATTTTTGTTATCGACCGCTTTCACTTTCACCCTTAAGGAAAATATGGGTTACGAATTTATTCCCGTAAACGCCCTGGACTGGGGGATCATCATAGGCTTCCTGGTCTTCACACTTATCGTGGGCATCGTCGTTTCCAAAAAAGCCGGCGAATCAAGCGAGGACTTCTTCCTTTCCGGCCGCTCCATGCCCTGGTGGCTCCTGGGCTTCTCCATGGTCGCCACGACCTTCTCCACCGACACGCCCAACCTTGTGACCGACATGGTCAGGCAGGGCGGCGTGGCCCAGAACTGGAGCTGGTGGGCCTTCCTGATGACAGGCATGCTCACGACCTTCATCTACTCCAAGCTCTGGCGCCGTTCCGGCGTGGTCACCGACCTGGGCTTCTATGAGCTCCGCTACAGCGGCGAGAGCGCGGCCTTCCTGAGAGGCTTCCGCGCGGTCTACCTGGGCTTCCTTTTCAACATCATCGTCATGGCTACCGTCTCTATGGCCGCCATCAAGATCGGCGGCGTCATGCTGGGACTGAAACCCTGGGAGACCGTCCTCTACGCCGCGGCCATCACCACGATCTTCTCCGTGCTGGGCGGCCTTAAGAGCGTTCTGATCACCGACTGCCTGCTCTTCATCGTAGCCATGGTCGGCTCCGTGGCGGCGGCCGTCGTTTCCGTCAACAGAGCGGGCGGACTTGACGCCGTCTTAAGCAACGATCTGGTCCAGTCGAAGATGGCCATCCTGCCTTCCTTCGACATCTACACCCCCGGCGTCGGCTTCAACAAGGACGCCCTGAACCTCCTCATCACCCTGCTGCTGATGCCCGTTCTGGTGCAGTGGTGGAGCGCCTGGTATCCCGGCGCGGAACCCGGCGGCGGCGGCTACCTGACCCAGCGCGTGCTGGCGGCCAAGAACGAAGCCCACGCCACTGGCTCCACGCTTTTCTTCGACATCGCCCACTACGCCCTGAGGCCCTGGCCATGGCTTCTGGTCGCCCTGGCCTCCCTGGTGCTTTTCCCGACGCTGGATTCTTTGAAAACGGCGTTCCCGCACACCATGCTCGGCCACGACCTGGCCTATTCCGCCATGCTGACCATGCTGCCCCACGGTTTGAAAGGCATAGTCGTAGCCTCCTTGATGTCCGCTTACATCTCCACCATCTCCACCCACCTGAACTGGGGCTCCTCCTACATCACCTACGACTTCTGGAAACGCTTCCTGAGACCCGAGGCCAGCGAAAAGGAAATGGTCTTCGTGGGCCGCGTCTCGACCGTCATCCTGATGGTCCTGGCCTGCGTTTTGTCCCTCTTCCTTAAGAACGCCACCTTCGCGTTCAAGATCCTGGTGGGCTTCGGCGCCGGCACAGGCCTGGTCTTCATCCTGAGATGGTTCTGGTGGCGCATCAACGCCTGGTGCGAGATCGCGGCCATGACGCTATCCTTCATTATCTCGACCTTGTTCGTCTTCTGGGAACCCCAGATCTGCAAGGACTACACCTTCCTGCCTTACCTTATCAACGTGGCGATAACCACGGTAGTCTGGGTAGCCCTGGCCTACATCGCTCCCGCCACCGACACCAAGACCCTCCGCAGCTTCTACCGCCACATCTGCCCCGGCGGCCCCGGCTGGGACAAGGTCATCAAGGAAGCCAACGAGGAAGGCGACCAGATCGACAAGTACGCCGTCCCGAACACCATTCCCCAGGGCATCCTGTGCATGATCATGGGCACCATCCTGGTCTACAGCCTGCTCTTCTCCACGGGCTTCTACATCTACGGCAAGCCCGTTCCGGCCACCTGCCTCCTCGTTCTGGTCGCGGCCTGCGGCTTCGGAATGTACAAGCTCTGGCCGAAACTCTACCTCAACAACGACTGATTAATCAGTGCGAAAAACAATTTGCAAATAAGAAAGCCGCTCATGATATGAACCCCAAATCTGTCCAAGATTTGGGGTTCATATCACAATTACTATTGGTATTACAAGATCAACAGCAAGGAAGATATTTCGGAAGAAGATATTTTCCAAGCAAAATATGGAGATTAAGGTCATGAAAAATCTTTTCGCATTAACAATGCTGATTGCGGCGACGTTTGCATTCGCCGCCAACGAAGCCATCAAGCCAGAAGGCGAAGGCACCGCGGAATCTCCATACGTACTGACCAGAATTGAAAATCTTGTTTGGATGAACAATAATATGAGAAGCTGCCAATCAAGCGTTTTCTGTCTGGGCAACGACATAGATGCCAGCGAAACGGCAGGCTGGGAAACGCAGTTCGTGCCAATAGGAACAGCAAAGACTAGCGGTGGTAGGTCTTACAATTTTAAGGGCGTATTGAATGGGGACAATTTTGCTATTAAAAATTTGCACAGCAGAAACGGTGGTTTTATACTTCATTTGGATGGAGCGGTAATCAAGAATCTGTATCTTGAAAATGTTAACTTGGGCAGACGTTTTGCGGGAATATCCGGCGGATTGACTCCAACGTGTAATGATAGTGTAATAACCAATGTTCATATTTCCGGAAAGATCTTGGGAAAATGTTATGCGGGAGGTATTTGCGGCAGCATTGAAGAATCGCTGATGGTTAATTGTTCGTTTGTGGGATTTATAAACGTGTCTGGCGACGCTTCCGGCGAATATAGCTATGGCGGAATAGCCGGTTACGCTAGCTATAGTGATCTTAGTTATTGCAAAGCTTCCGGCTATATAAATTGTATTGACGGGCTTGCTCGTGTAGGCGGAATATGCGGTTTTGCTTACGGGATGCATAATTTCGATAAATACTATCCCCGCGTTCGCTATTGCGTCGCTGATATGAAAATTTCGGCAGAAGGAAATATTGGCGGTATAGTAGCACAAAATTTAATTGAAAACATTGTGAGATATCCGGGGCAGCCGTCTTATGTTGTAACCAGCATGGGCCTCTTTGACAATTATTCCCTAAGCGTAGCCTATACGTCTCCGGAAACTACCGTGGGAGGCATTTGCGCAACTTTTAGCGAAAACACTACCACCTCCCCAGAAAATTACTATGACAAAACAGGTATCAACGGTACTGTCATTGGAACAGGTTTGTCTCCCGCGAACATGAAAAAGCGGTCTTCTTATACCAATTGGGACTTTAGTCAAGTCTGGACTATCAAGGAAGGAGAATCTACACCTTATTGGAAGCTTTGCAACGATAAGCCGTACAGGATCGCTTATGTGTCAAATTTCTTAGGAACGCTTGGCGTTGATCCGGATGAAAAGAGCTATGCGTTTAAAGAGAATATAACCATTAACGTTACGACGCCTAAAAACGTTACTTTCAACGGGATCAAAGGCGATATTGAAACTGCGGAAACTAGCGTTTCCGTTGCTCTGCAAAAAGACATAGCCATTGAAGGAGAGTTTGCCAGATACATTAAGACTGCGGATCAATTCTTAAAGATTGGCAGAGATCAAGATTATCCTGCTGGCGGGTATTATATTCAATCCGCCAACATAAATATGCCTGAAATAGATTCACCTATGCTAGGAGCTTTTTGGGGTGTTTATGACGGAAACAATCGCGTGATCAGGAATGTTAAGTTCAATAAGAAGTCTTCAAATCCCATAGGCTTGTTTGGCAGCGTTTCTGAAGCTAGGATAAGCAACCTTGGAATATTGGATGCCGAAAATAACAGCGGAAGCCGCTTTTTGGGCTTTTTAGGAGGAAACGTTAACTATTCGGAAATAAGCAATTGTTATGTCAACACTGATATGAATTTGTCAGGTGCTGAACAAGCCGGAGGCTTTTTTAATAAATTTGAAAAATCAAAGATGATAAGATGCGAATTTAAGGGCAACATTTATTCTGCGAATGCTTATTTTGGCGGGCTGGTCAATTCTGCACAAAACAGTTTGTTTGAGGAATGCTCGGCGGAAATGTATGCGCAGTTAAGTGTGAACAAAACAATTATTGCCGGATTGGTCTTATCAGCCTACGAAACAGACTTTATAAATTGTTATTCGAAAGGCGACTGTTTTAATTATGCTTTCGTAGCGCCTTCGGCAAATCAAGAATTGTCTTTCTCAAATTGTTACGTATTTGCCGAAAGCAAATGCTCTTTGACAGATGCGAACTTTGTCAACTGCTATTTCAATTCCAATTGCGTTGCTGCTGCTGAAGGCGTGATCGGCTTCGTCAGTCCAGAAGAGATGAAACAACAGGAAACCTACGTAGACTGGGATTTCGATGAGATCTGGGATATTGAAGAAGGCGTCGGGACGCCGTATTTCAGATATGCTTTGCCTGAGCCGACGGGGATGTTTATTTTATTCTTGATGCCTTTGCTCTTCTTTAGAAAAAGGTAAACAAGAATAAGAAATGGCATAAAAACGAGCCTGCTCATAAATGAGGTGAATCCCCCAAATGTCACGCTTAATACGAGTTGACACTTTCTAATTTTTGTCCTTTGTATATGACATAATTTTTAATTTCCGTTTCCAGAATAAAATTCTCATTGATCTTTTTTATGCTGTTGTTTATCGCCTCTATTCTGCTATCTGTCTTGCCTTTCCATGCGTTTAATTTAAGAGAATCTTCATCTATTGTATCCTTTAGGAGTTTCCATTCATTCTTGGTTACGAATTGTTGGTTCTGCTGGATATAGTGCCTCGTTTCCCGAAACGCTCTCATAATAAAAATGCTCTGCTGCTCCGCTATTTCACCTTTTAGGATCGTCGCCAGCATATAGATTCCCTGTTCGGTAAAGGCAAGGGGAGGCTTTCTGCGGCCGCCAAACTTCCCCATATAAAAATTTGAATTCAGTGAAGTCGCAATTTGCGACTTCACTGGAACTATCTCATTTAGCGTGAGTTGAAACATGAAATCGTCGGGAAATCTGGCTATATTACGCCTAACTTGCTCGTTAAGTCGCTTAACTTCATAACCATACAAGATTGCAAGATCATAGTCCAACATAACTTGTTTACCCCTAATGGTATAGATAAGCTGGCTTATATCAATCTGCTTGATAACCATTGGGTCAGGTTTATAATTTTCTCCTTTTTCCATCATGATTTTCTCCATTCCGTGAAGTCGCAAATTGCGACTTCACCGAAGCTATTTTATTTCAATGATTTAAAATGAAATTTTTCTCTTGAGGTTGCAAATTGCGATCTCAAGTTTTATACTCATTATTACCGCATGATATTTAATAATTGCAAAGAAAGCAAGGATTCATGCTGTTTCTATTAAATTTGGTGATAATTTGTAAGAAACATGCCTTCAAATAAAAAATCAGTTGCCGCAAATTTTGCGACAACTGAAAATGGCGAAAAGCAATATTCCTTTTTTGAATAATGCTTTTTATTCGGCGTACATTTCGATGATGAGTTCGCCGAAGAGGGTGTTGGCCCAGGCGAACCAGGAGCGGGAATAATCCTTGGCGTTATCCTTGTTGAAGGACTCGTGGATGAAGCCCGTGCCGCCGTCGGTATTAAGAATCTGCTTCACGCACCATTCCTTTTCGGCGCGGTCGTTTGTTGTAAGGGCTTTCATGATGACGCTCATGGGCCAGGGGCTGTCGAGTCCGCAGTGCGGCCCACCGATGCCTTCGCCGTCCTTTCCTTTGAAGAAATAGGGGTTCTCCTCGCTCCAGACGAATTTCCTGGTGTTCTGGTAAACGGGATCGTCTAATTTAACGTCGGTGAGATAGGGGAGACTCAGGAGGGAAGGAGCGTTGGAATCGTCCATCAGAAGTTGGCTGCCGAAGCCGTCCACCTCGAAGGCATAGATCTTGCCGTATTTCGGATGCTCCACTACGGCGTATTTTTTTATGGCGGAATCAACCTGCTCAGCCAATTGCTCGCACTCTTTCGCCAAGTCTTCCTCTTTGTTGACGGCGCGCAGGATCTCAGCGGCTTTTTTGAGAATGCTTGCGGCGAAGAAATTGCTGGGGATGAGGTAGGGGAAGATAGTGCTGTCGTCCGAGGGGCGGAAGGCGCTGGCAATTAGCCCGCAGGCTTTCCCGGGATGGCCGTAGCCGTCGTTGCTTCTTGTGTCATGATAGGCGGCCGTTTCGCGGCGGAAATGGTAGCCGTTCTTAAAGCCGTTCCAGTTCTGCTGATCCTTGAAGACCTTTATGATGGAGCGCACGGCCTTGAGCCATTTCTCGTCGAAGATAGTAGCGTCGCCGGCCTTCTTCCAGTAAGCGTAGGCCAATCGGACAGGATAACAGAGAGAATCTATCTCGTACTTGCGCTCGTGCAGTTCTGGTTTCATCTCAGTCTCGTCGCTCTGCCAGTGACCGCCCTTGGGGCCGTCGTTGAAGGCGTTGGCGTAAGGATCGATCAGGATGCAGGAGATCTGGCGGCGGATGACGCCTCTGATTAGGCGGCGCAGAGGTTCGTCCTTGTCAACGTAACGCAGATACGGCCAGACTTGGGCCGCGCTGTCCCTGAGCCACATGGCGTCGATGTCGCCGGTGATGACAAAGGTGTCGTCGTCGCCTTCTTTTTTGCTATACCGAACGGTCGTGTCCAGCGTGTTAGGGAAGCAGTTGGCGAACATCCAAGAGAGTTTCGGATCGACGGACGCGAGCTTATCCTTCAGGTCTGCGATCTGCTTTTCCACGGCCTCGCTTCTGAAGCAGCGCTTCTCAGGCGCCGGTCTCTGATCCTTGAAGGTTGGCTCATCAGCGCCGGCAAACAGCACCAGGATCAGCACAAAAAATAAGACTTTGCTTTTCATAGAATTTGGCAGTTTATCTATTAAAAAGGACTTTAAATCATTATAGCATACGAACTGTCACGCCTACGATGAGACTATTTGTATCAAATTAGATGACAAATACTACTCAAAATAGTAGAACCGTTGAATTTCCTTGACTTTGTTTGCGTTTTTGTTTATCATCACGCCAAAATTGAATAATTGTATCAACATGGAAACAATATGAAATTAAAGATCTTCATATCAAGTGTTCAGGATGAATTTGCAGAGGAACGTCGCGGCTTGAAAGACTGGCTATCTTCCGATCCGTTCCTATCCCGTTTCGTAGAAAACGTATTCCTTTTCGAGGATACTCCGTCTCGCGGGATAGCGCCGGATGCGATGTATATTGACGAGGTGAAAAATTCTGATATTTATATTGGGCTCGTGGGATCTTCGTATTATGGCGGGAATAGTTGTAAGCAAGCTGTGTCGGCAACAGAAACAGAATATTTAGCGGCTTGCGAGGCGGGGTTAGAGAGATTAATATATGTTAAGACTTGCGGTAAGCGGGACAAGAAAGAATCAGATTTTCTTCGTAAAATTAGCCGAGAAGTTAAGCATAGCGCTTTCAATGAATTTAATGATTTGAAGACGGCGGTTTACTTGAGCATGATCGAATATCTTGACGTTCACGGGATGATCGAGCTTGGCAATTTTGACAAGTCTATTTGTTTGGATATGAAGAAATCGGATATTGATGTCAAGCGCGTCAAATGGTATTTGCGAGAAATGCGTGAGCGAAGAAGAAAAGCCGCTCTACCGCTGAAAACTGCTCCTATGGATCTCATGACACATTTGGGGCTTGTTAAAGACGGACGTTTCACATGGGGAGCGGCGCTCCTGTTCTCAAAGAATCCCCAGTTGTGGTGCTATCGCGCAACGTTGAAATGCACTTGGTGCGAGGGCGTTGAGTTTGACCGCCCGTTTCTCGACACTGACAAATTCGAGGGTAATCTTTTTTCACTTCTGGAGCAGGGCGTTGATTTCGTTATGTCGCGAATCGCGCAATCGCGAGGAATTCGCGACAAGGGCAGCCAGGTTCCTTTCCGCAACGAGCTTCCAAGGGAGGCCGTTGAAGAAGCTATCGTAAATGCGCTTGTTCATAGAGATTGGCGCCAAACAGCTTCTGTCGACGTTAGATTGTTCGCTGATCGTCTTGAAGTTTGGACGCCAGGGAAACTTCCTGATGGAGTGACGATCGAGAAGCTTTATGAAATACATTCCTCTTATCCGGTGAACGAACTGATCCTGCGAGCCTTCGACCATTGCGGGATAATAGAATCTCTCGGGACCGGCATACAGCGCATGTTGGACGCTTGCAGAAAAAACGGCAACCCTGCTCCTGAATTTAGGCAGAATGGCCCAAGTTTTATTGTGACGTTATGGAAGGATGTTTTAACACCGTTAAATCTTATTACTATTGGAGCAACCGAAAGACAGATTATGGCAGTCAAGATAATAAAGAAAAAAGGTAATGTCACTACCGCTGAATTTGCGGAATTGGCAGAAATAGAATATAAGACTGCTCAACGGGATCTCCGGAAATTAAGAAAATTGAACATAGTAAGAAAAATTAGCAACAATAAAGGTTCTTTTTATGTACTGAATGACATATCGGACATTTATTGGACATCGAATGGTGGCATAGTAAAATTTACGGACCAAAGCAGCAGGGGAGAAGAAAATGTTAAACTGTGTAATAACAATATGTTAACAACGAGGAATGGGGCTAGTAAAATAACAAAAAACTGTGCCGCTCAAGTTGACATAAAAATGTCCGATGACACAGTAAGTGGTTTGCGCGATGGCACAGTATACAACGAAGCGTTGGGTAGGGCGGGCGAGCTTCTAACTGTGATCAAGAAACATCCTGGCTGTCGCGCAAACAAGCTTGCCGAAATAATGGGCAAAGGATTAAGAACGGTTAAACGATATCTTTCGGCGCTTGTTTTGTTGGATCTAATTGAGTTCCGCGGCGCGCCGAAGAACGGAGGTTACTTTATTGTTGAGAGAATAAAGTAAAAAAAGCATTATTCCAAAAAGGAATAATGCTTTTTAGATCTTTTCCATGGCCTGGTCGAGCCAGTCGCCGTCGAAGAGCTCGATGGTTCCCTTGTCGCAGGCGGCGGATAGCTTGATGTTCATGGGGATCCTTCCCAGGATCGGGAGATCCCAGTGCTTGGCGACTTCCGGAAGCTGGCTCTTGCCGAAGACGGTGATAATTTTTCCGCAGTCCGGGCAGACGGCGTAGCTCATGTTCTCCACGATGCCGAGGACGGGGATCTTCATCAGTTTGGCCATATTGACGGCCTTGCTGACGATCATGGAAACTAATTCCTGCGGGGAAGTGACGATGATGATGCCGTCGATGGGAAGGGACTGGAAAACGGTCAGGGGAACGTCGCCGGTTCCCGGAGGCATGTCAACGAACATATAGTCGATGTCGCCCCAAACGACGTCGGACCAGAATTGCTTGACAACGCCGGCCACCACGGGGCCGCGCCAGACCACCGGGTCTTCCTCCTTTTCCATCAGGAGGTTCAGGGACATTATCTGCGTTCCGAGTTTGGAAGCCACGGGCAGCATGCCGCCTTCTATGGCTTCCGCCTTTTCCCTGAGGCCGAACATTTTGGGAATGGAGGGGCCGGTTATGTCGGCGTCGAGGATGGCGGTCTTGTCGCCGCGGCGCTGGCAAAGGACGGCCAGCAGACTAGTGACGAGGGATTTTCCCACGCCGCCTTTGCCGCTCATAATGGCTATAACTTTTTTTACGTTGGAGCCGGGATTGGCCGGGGCTCTGAAATCGTTGGGATCCTGTTTGCGGGAGGAGCAGTTCTCTCCGCAGCTCTCGCAATTGTGACTGCAGTTTTCACTCATAAAAATTCCTTAGATCGATATTATGTCAAAGCGGTTGGGCGTCAATACTCGGGCGTCCGGGCGCATGGCGCGGATGTTTTCCGCCAGGTCCATGATGGATTTTTCCTCGCCGTGGACCAATACGAAAGTTTTGCAGCGTTTTCCGACCTTGGAGGCGAACTCCAGGAGGTCGCCTTTGTCCGCGTGGCCGGAGAAGGTGTTCAGGACCACGCGCTCGGCGTTCATCTTGTACATCTTGCCGAAGATCTTTATTTCCTCGGCCCTGTCCACGATGCGGCGGCCCAGGGTGTTCTCCGCCTGGTAGCCGACTATGCACACGGCGTTCCTTGAATCTTCCACGTTGTTCTTCAGGTGGTGCAGTATCCTGCCGCTCTCGCACATGCCGGAGGCGGAGATGATTATCATGGAGGAGGGGTCGTCGTTGAGGGCCTTGGATTCTTCCACGGTGCTGATGAGGTGGACGTAGTCGCTCATGTACATCTTGGCGCGGCTTTGGGCGAGCTTCAGGGTCGTCTCGTCGTAGGCTTCGGGATGCCTGCCGAAAACTTTGGAGATCTCGCAGGCCAGGGGGCTGTCGATGTAGATGGGGAGTTTCGGCGTCAGGTTGTCCTTGTACATTTTCATCAGGGTGAAGACCACTTCCTGGGCCCTTTCCAGCGCGAAGGCGGGGATGATGACCTTGCCGCCTTTCAGATAGGTTCTCTTGATGACGCCGGCGAGCAAGTCTTCCGCCTGGTTGATGTCCTTGTGATAGCGGTTGCCGTAGGTGGCTTCCATGACCAGGGCGTCGATGTCTTCCAGCTGCTCCGGGTCCCTGATGATGGGCACGTTTTTCCTGCCAAGGTCAAGGGCGTAGCCTATCTTGATCTTCCTGCGGCCTTCCTTCACGTCGAAGATGTGGGAGGCGGAGCCCAGGATGTGTCCCGCTTCCAGAAAAGTCACGCCCATGTCTTCGGTAAGCTGGACGCGCTCGTGGTACTGGTGGGGGACAAGGTATTTGAGCGACGCCTCCGCTTCCTCCTCGCTGTAAAGGGGGGCGATCAGTGGATCCTCGGGATCCAGCTTGCGGCTCAGATACTCCGCGTCCAGTTCCTGGATGTGGGCGGAATCCTTGAGCATCAGGTCGCAGAGGTCCGCGGTGGCGGCGTGGGTGTGGATCGGCCCTGTGAAGCCGCTTTTGACCAAGAGGGGAATGTTGCCGCAGTGGTCGATATGGGCGTGTGACAAAACCATGCAGTCCACGGGTTCCATGTCGACGAAAGTGGTCTCGTTCTTTTCCCTGGAAGCCGCCCTGCGCCCCTGGAAAAGCCCCGCGTCCCTCAGGACGCGGCTTTTTCTGGTGGACAGCAGATGCGTGGTCCCGGTGACCTCCATGGCTCCGCCTAAAAATTGGATAAGCATAAGTTTCTCCCTTAGGCTTCTTCTATTCTCGTTATGTCGGCTCCGAGGGACCGCAGTCTTTCGTCGATCTTCTCGTAGCCGCGGTCGATCATGTAGACGTTGTCTATGCGGCTCTCGCCCCTGGCGCAGAGGGCGGCTATCAGAAGCGACACGCCGGCTCGGATGTCCGGGCTGGTGATCTTCTCGCCCCTTAGCTTGGCGGGCCCTATGACCACCGCCCTGTGCGGGTCGCACAGCACTATCCTGGCGCCCATGCTGATCAGGCGGTCGATGAAGAACAGCCTGGACTCGAACATTTTTTCGTGGATCAGAACCGTGCCTTTGCACTGGGTGGCCACGGTCAGCAAAAGGCTCAGGATATCCGCCGGCACGCCGGGCCAGATGGCGCTCTCGATTTTCGTTATCATGTCCCGGAAGCCGGGCTTTATCTCCATCGTCTGCTTGGCGGGAACGAAGATGTCCGCGTCCTTGACCTCGAAGCTTACGCCCAGTTTCGCGAAGGCTTTGGCCAGCACCGGAATGGCGGCGCAGTTTCCGCCCTTGATGGTTATGGCGTTCTTGGTGGCGGCGGCCAGGGCTATGAAGCTCGCCACCTCGATGTAGTCGGTGTCGATGGTGTGCTCGCAGCCCTTGAGTTCCGTGACGCCTTGGATGATCAGGCGGTTGCTGCCGATGCCCGAGATCTTGGCGCCCATCTTGTTAAGCATCAGGCAGAGCTGCTGCACGTGGGGCTCGCAGGCGGCGTTGTAGATGACGGTCTCGCCGGAGGCCAGCACGGCCGCCATGATAAGGTTTTCCGTGCCTGTCACGGAGGCTTCGTCCAGAAGCATGTCCTTTCCCTGCAGTCCGCCCCTGTTGATGAGCAGCAAGCCTTTCTCGTCGTCGTAAATGGTCACGCCCAGAGCCTGCAGTCCCAGGAGGTGGGTGGTTATGCTCCTGGCGCCGATCTGGTCGCCGCCGGGCAGGGGAAGATGGAGTTTTCCGCAGCGGTGAAGCAAAGGCGCCGCCAGACAGATGGAGGCCCTGATCTTGGTGAAGTAGTTTCCCGGGATGTCGCCGCTTAAGATGTTCTCGGCCGTCACGCGCCAGGTGTGCGGGTCCGCCTCGTCCTTCTCTATTTTGGCGCCCAGGGCCTCTATTAGATCAGCCATGACCTTGATGTCGCCGATCAACGGCATGTTGCGCAGCGTGACCGTTTCGGAGGTCAGAAGGCAGGCCGCCAGCACGGGCAGCGCCTCGTTTTTGTTGCCGTTGGCGACGATCTCGCCGGAGAGAGGCTTCAATCCTTTTACGATGAATGATCCGTTTGCCATAGTTTTTCCTTAAGGTTTCAGGCGAAAAGCCGGCTGCCTATTCTTAAAAAATCACTGCCTTCCAAAAGAGCCAACCGATAGTCGTGGCTCATGCCCATGCTTAGTTTCGCGCAGCTTTTGAGCGCGGGGTCCTTTGTTATCTCGTCCCTTAATTTCCTGAGACCGCCGAATACGCCCCTTATCAGTTCCTCGTCCTCCACGAAGGGCGCCATGCACATGAGCCCGTACAGCTCGAGGTTGGGGAGTTTGACAGCGGCTTTCGCGACCGCGGGAACGTCTTCCGGGGAAAATCCGTATTTCTGCGCTTCGCCGCTGACGTTCACTTCCAGCATGACTTTAACGGTCTTTCCAAGTTCCGTGGCGCAGCGGGATATTTTTTCCGCTAGTTCCAAAGAATCCACCGAATCTATGCAGTCGCACAATTCAGAGGCTTTCTTGGCCTTCCTGCTCTGAAGGTGCCCGATCAGGTGCAGTTCCAGTCCGGGATAGCGCTTTTTCAATTCGCCGTCCCCGAACTTTCTTTCCACTTCCTCCACGCGGTTTTCGCCCAGCAGCCTGGCTCCGCACGCCAGGAGTTCCTCTATTTCCGGAACTTCGTGCAGCTTTGTCACGCAGACTAGCGACGCGCGTCCACCGATCTCTTCCATCAATTTCGCGTAGTTTACAGAGATATTACTCATATCTAGATTATACCATAATGCTCCCGGGAACCCGGGCAAAGAAAATATTTAGTGATCGCCAATTGAATCAAGGCTATAAATTTAGTAAAATTGACATGATAAGTGTATTTTGCAAAATATAACGCGGAAATATGAAAGCATCTTTTTTTCACAAGATAAGGATGACCAAACTCTGTTTTTGGTCTTTGCTTTTTTTCGCTTATGTGATCGTTTCCTCCTCTTTTGCGGTCGTTGTTTTAGACCTTGATTCCGGGGAATACGGTTACATAACCGAAGAGGAGGCAAAGTCCAGGAAAGAGGAGGAAGAAAAGAGAAGGATCCAGCATCAAAAGGAAAAGGCCATCAGTGAATTAAAAAGTCATCGTCCGCGCATTTCCCTGCCTGAAAGTTATATGTCGAAAGAATCTTGGGAAAAGGAAATTGAGAAGCATCCGTGGAAAGAATGGAAGTTTTATGAGAACGGCATCGTGACAAATGATTTTGTAAACACTTCTCCAAACGTGTTGCTTATAAACTTTCTGGACTATGAGGGCGCGGCAAAAGACGGCGTGACGGACATCAATGTCATCAGAGAAAAATACGTTTTGTGCTGCGTGCTCTATCCTGGCGACAAGTACGTGGAAACGCGTGACGGCAAGAACGGCGTGCGTTTGGCCCAGTATAAACAGGTTCATGAGTATTGTGAAGAAGAAAAAAAGTATTGTGGCCTGAAAATTATGGACAATGACCGGGATGGGGACGGCATTCCCAGCTGGGACGAAGTCAAAGGGACCAACATTGTGGTCAAATATAGGAATTGCTCGTCGAATATATTTGTTTTTACCAGCATGTGGTCGAAGGATACCGATAGGGACGGGATCAATGACAATGATGAGATCCGCGGGACTAACGGTTATGTTACAGATCCAATGGATCCTGATACCGACGGAGACGGCATTCCCGACGGCGTTGATAAATATCCGACTTATTCCTGCGAATCGGCAGACCCCGCCAAAATGCCCGCCGAATGGGCTGAATATTGGAGCAGAGACAAAAAAGAATTTTATGACAAGCTTCTTCTGGCTGATGCTGATCCTGACGGAGACGGATTCACGAACAAAGAGGAAAAAAATATGGACCTGGATCCGACTTGGCCGAACAGGGAGATCGTTATTATTTTTCCCAAACGTCCGACTTTCAGGAACGTTAAAGGCAACAAATATGAAGGCTACATAAATTTCCTTATAAACACCAACGTGTTGACCGAAGTTCAGATTTGGACGGCTCCTTGGCAGGATCTAATGAGATACTCTCCTTATTTGAAATATTTAGGTAGCGTTCCTTTGCGCGAGAAGGTTTTCAAAAGGAAAGAATTTTTCGATGAAAATATACGCGACAGCAAAACACACAACATATTTGCCGTCGTTCAGCCCATGACCGTGCACAAATTCAAGGTCACATACAAGAAGGAAGGTTTTCTTAAAGACATCGGTTTTACGGTGGACTGCCGAAAGTATCCTTATAAGAAGGATTTTACTGACTATAAGGATCTGGGTATCAAACATGTTGATTTTGTAAAGTATTACAGTCGGTTTTGGTTGAAGGATTATCCGACGCCGCCGAAACTTTTGAAACCGAAACCGGATCATTATTTCTTGGAAGATGGTGATCGTCCGCTTGAGTGGTCTGATTCATCACATGTTAAGTTCCCCTGGAAAGGGGATGCGCTGATTAACGTTTTTGGCTCCTTCAATGTCCTGACAGAACATTATCTCGGTTCATATTCTGGCGGGGGATATTTCAGTTGTTATGGATTTAATCCTGACAAACTTTATTGCAATACCAAGTATGAATTCGAAACTTACGCCATTGCTCCGTGTCTAAGCGCTGCCGGCGTATCAATTTTGGGCGAATACACACCGATTTTTAAAACCAGAAGACTTAACTTGGATTCCTCTTTCGTATATAAACCTGACACTATGTGGAACATTCGTTTGCAGGCCAGATACGGGAAGGAAGGATACAAGGAAGTGCTGGACAAAATCAGGGAATATGAAGAAAAATTAGCGGAGTTGTCGAAATGAGAAACTGGTTTTTCGGACTGGTCTTTGTTTTTTCTTCCTTGGCGTGGGCCGACTTTATCAACGAGCCCAAGGCGCCGTACAGGCCTTTCACGACTAAGCAGAAGGACAACGTTATAACGGGGATCTACGATGAAAAGGCGCTGTTTGAGATCACCTGCGACACGAACAAGCCGATCTACGTTATTTCCCTCACGCACGACATTCTGCAGTCCTGCCCGATGACGCAGATCAAGTCCATCGTTTTTGATGACAGAAGGCCGCATGAAATAAAGTTCGACATTCACCTGAGTAGCGAGGCCGGCGTAATGCGTTCCAAGAGAGCAAGCGGGGGAGAAGCGATCTTGGGAAGAGTGGGCGATCCGCTTATCAAAGGGATAGCCGGCGTGTACGACATAAGGAGAGACTTCCTTTTGGAATGGTTCGGCGCGGATTGGGAGTGGTGCGGAGACAGGATGACCAGGGATGAAAACGGCAATTTGACGGCCAGCTTCAAGGGGACGGTGACGAACGCCTGCTTTAATCTCGTCTTCCGCCCTAATTATTACAGCGTGGGACTTTCCTATAGGAACTTTAAACCCTGGATCAGAAGGCCTAATCTGAAAAGCGTTAACGGCTGGTGTTCCTGGAGAGCGTACGGCAACAAGATAACTTTGGAAAACATAAAGGAAGTCTGCGCTTTCATAAGGGATAATTTCCAGCCTTACGGCATGGACACCGTACAGATAGACAACGGTTATCAGGGAGGGTCTCCCAATATGGATGACAGAAACGCTTTGGCCGACGGATGGATGAGGCCTAACGGAAGATTCCCTGAGGGACCTTCATCCATAGCGAAGGCCATCGCGTCATACGGCCTGGTGCCCGGGATCTGGATGTCGCCGGGAGTCACGGAAAATTACCAGCGGGAACAGAGATTACGGCTCCCCAGCGGCAGGCCTGCTTTCGGCAATTTTTGGGGCGGCGGGATATTGGACATGTCCAATTTTACGATTACGAACAATTTTATTCCTGTTTTTCAGGCATTCAAGGACGCGGGATTCAAGCATCTTAAGGTCGACGGACTGAGACATGTGCTTTACGAAGGCTTGCTTTTGGCTTTCGACGCCGATGAGGCGACGAGAAGAATAAGAAATTTTGGTCTGGCCGCCCGCTTGACTCTCGGGGATGATTTTTATTTGGACGCCTGCTGGGGAATAATGCCGGAACTCGCGGATTCATTCGATGCTTGCAGAGTTACAGGCGATTGCGGCGACGATTTTAACGGTCATCACAGACAACTCTATTATTTTGCCGAGATGTTTCATCTGAACAGGGTCATGTTCGTGAACGATCCCGACCGTATGTTTATGAAAGTTGATCCCGAATGGGCCAAGGCGAAAGTTTCCACCGTCTCCTTGGGCGGCGGGATCTATATGTTCGGCGACAAACCGGATGATCTAGACCGGGAAAGGATTTATATCTTGCAAAGGGGATTGCCTTCTTTGGAAACGTATCCGATGGAGAGCGGACCTCTGCATACCGATCATCCGACTTATTACCCTTACAAGGATATTGATGAGAGCAAGGAAGAAGATGCGATGTACAGAGTCGGTCCCAGAGTGGAGCCTGACGTGGACAGCCCGTTCTCAACGCTGTGGGCGGTGCATTTCGCGAAAGAATGGGGGAGCTGGTGCGTGGTGACGAGAAACGCGCTGTGGTCGCTGGGGGAGAGCGTGGTGGGGCTTGAGAAACTGGGGCTTGATAGGAAGAAGACTTATCTGGCATACGATTTCTGGGAAAAGAAGTTTTTGGGAGAACTTAAGGACGGTCTGCCGATGCGGGCGCTGAAATACGGAAGCTGTCAGGTGGTAAGTTTGAGGGAGAAGAGAAATGAGCCGCAGCTCGTTGCTTCAACTCGCCACGTCAGCATGGATGCCGTGAGCGTTAAGAATAGCGAGTGGAAAGACAAGGAACTTACGCTCAGTCTGGACTGTGTGGAGAACACTACTGAGACATATTCTTTCCATGTTCCGGTGGCGCTGGATCTTGACAAAGTCGAGTGCGAGGGAGGGGAGGCGAAGGCCTCGGAGGTTTCCTCTGACGGACTGCTGGAGGTGGAGGTCAAAGCGCTGAAAAAGGACGTTGCGCTGCGGCTGAAATTCGTTTTAAATTGACCTCAACATGGGAAAACCCTTAGAAGCAAGCACTTTTCCGATTCGCTTGCGCTTTTTCTATTTTCCGGGCGTTTTTTTTGATAAAATTACTAATAACTTTTTATCTTCTAAAAATCCCGGAAAATATGAAAAAAGTATTCGCTTTGTTAGTGGCCGCGCTGCTTTTGGGCGCGGCGTTCGAGTGCGCCGCCGAGGTCAAGGTCAACAACTTCGAGGAAGGGGAAGTCCTTTCCTACTGCGTGCCTCTTTTAAGAGGGCAGTGTCTGGCCGGTAATCTGGAATGCAAGTCGCTGAACGAGACCACCGGCGAGGAAGTGCCGGGCGCCGCCAGGTCGGGGCGCTTCAAAGTCCTGACGCATCTGGTGGAAGGCGAGAACAGCATCTTGGTGACGGTGGGAAGCGAGACGACCAGAATACACCTCACTTACCGTCCGGCCGATACGGAATACCTCACCTACGTTTATTTCCTGGTGGACAAGAACGTCGACACGCATTACGTTTCCAATCTGCCCGAGGACCAGGACCCGCAGTTTACGGATCCGGACCTCTGGAAGAAGAAACTGAACACTTCCGTTTTGATCAACCAGAGTTATACCGCCGACTCGGCTTACAGGCTGGGCTACGGGCATCGGACCTTCAACCTCGCCATGGATGGCAACAACGTGCACATCCAGGTGGTCACCAGCCAGTACACAAGAGCTGAGATCATCGAGCGCTGCAGCGTGGACGGGGAGTTCGACGGCGGCCGGCTCTACGACCATTTTGTCGAGCTGCTGGGCTCGGACAGGGGCGGCGGCAAGCGCAAGATCATAGGCATCACCAACGTTGACATGCTGGTAGGCGACAAGGTGATCGGCGGCGCCGCGTTGGGCGGAGGACTCTTGGGCATGTTCGGCTCGACGGGCCTTTACTGCTGGCCGGACAGCCTGCAGAACGTGGTGGAGGCCTTCAGCGACACTTATCCCACCAAGCCTTCCATGGACGACTCGGAAGGCCGCAAGGTCAGTTTCGGCCAGGCGGCCACGACGCTGGGCGCCTGGCTGCACGAGGCCGGCCACGGCTTCGGTCTCCCGCACATCGAGGGC
>Ga0310696_10002525_pt1 | contig 24049 bp, 32 predicted proteins | sample AusTroGonzalo_MG_4_FD_203885 | JGI IMG/M metagenome (GOLD analysis project Ga0310696, IMG submission 203885) | Bovine rumen microbial communities from tropical cattle in Woodstock, Queensland, Australia - Gonzalo_02 (v2) (version 2) | ecosystem: Host-associated > Mammals > Digestive system >...
ATTCAAATCATCAAGCACTTCAATAGCATAATATCGTTCATAACCAGTTTTTGTATCTTTTATGCTTATCCCATTTTCGTTTTTAATCCGAATAAATCGTTTTGTCATACACCATTCACCTCAAAAGTAGTTCAACGAAAATGCCGAAAGTAGTTCAGTCATACACCATTCACCACCTTTCAAAGATATTGTGAGGATCTATTAATATTTTCAAATAATGTTCCAAACCATCTGCAATTTCATACAACTCTTTATCTCTTTTCCTTACTGCTTTTAATTTCAATCTGATTACTCTATCTAACAAATCAGTTAATGAAACAACTGCACATTCAGTCGGTTCTGTTTCTTCAAGTTCATTAGTCATTCATCATTCCCCATATTTTTCTTTTAATTCCCTTACCATTTCATTCAATTGCTCTACTGCTATTTCCAAATTCTCCTTGAAAGAGTCCAATCCTTTTTGTAATTGTTCCAATCCTTTTATGAAATCATCATTAGGTGTCATACACCATTCACCTCAAAAGTAGTTCAACGAAAATGCCGAAAGTAGTTCAGTCATACACCATTCACCACCTTTATATTAATTTCACTTGCTTACTCTTCACTTTATGACAATTGTACCTTGCCCTATCCTCTGATTGGCAACCAGTCTTCCTTATATCACAATGATGACAATAAGTAATGCTTGTGCCATCTTCGGATAAGGTACAATAATCCTTCCAATTATAACCTTTTGGTGGTGGGGAATAAGGCTTATACTTACTGTACTCCTTACTCTCCCAACCATCAATATCAGTTTCACAAATCATTTTTTATGCTTTCCTTAAATACACCCTACTCCAAGAGTACTTCTCCTTACCAGTAACGGCACAAAAATCCGAATCACAATACCTGCAAGTATACTCCCTTTCAGGCACACCCTTTGGGTTTTTCAACAAGGCATTGTAATGACCACAGTTAGGACAGTAATCCACCCAAGTGAACTTATACCAAGTGTAACTATATCCGCTACGAACTGATGGTTTAGCCCACATTGAGATAGTCGGAACAGTCTTAACACTCTTATCAATATATACCTTATCACCCTTATGGGGTACAATATTACTCTTACTAATGTTATGACACACCAATGTTGTATTATCCTCAATCCTTAAACCATTAGTACTGTTTTCCTTGATGGTTGAATTAATATCAATGCAATCATCAGCATAGTCAATAGTCATACAAACACCCAATAACAAAAGCACCACAACGATGCAACAAATTAAACCTTTAAAGTTGTCGATAATTCACTCCCTATAAACTCGCCAAACATACCACGAATATGATTAAAGCGACAATCTCCAATACTACAAACATCATTTTTATACTTCCTCGTATTCATCACAAGCACTATGACTCGCAACATTCACACCATTACGTTCGCAACGGCCAACATCACCATTAACAGCCTTAGCATAATGCCAAAACTTCCAATGCTTACAATTACCATGACACTTTAAACCTTTATCCCTTGTAACATACCTTGTGAAACTCTCCACATCAGACAAAGTAGGCAATGGACAATCCCTTTCAAAACAAACATCAAACAAATACTTCTTGAGCTTCATACAAATACGGCCATGATTATACGGGCAACGAGTACAATCCTCAACAGTATCATAAATCACCCTTGTCATCCATCACCACCTCCCTAAAAAACAAATAATCAGCAATATCCATAACCTCATTATACATTGCCAACAAAACAAGCAAAGTAATCACCTGAAAAACCAACACAATAATTTCAATCATACACTCACCTCATGTCTAAAGCGATCATCAAACTCTTGTCTTTTACCCGCATTGAAAGTATCCACACACAAGTAGTAACCAGTTATCCTATCAAATATTCGTAGGTCCTTGCTTCCACATATTGGGCAAACATCCAACTTGTCATTAATGGTGAACTGGCACTCCTTACAAAAAGTAAACACCTTACTATAAGCCCAAAATACTGGATTACCATACTCCAAAATCCTATGATTGAGTTTCCATATTGCCATTGGGTCTGACCATACTTCACCACTCCATATGTGTAGGATGTCACCACCAAGGCTTAAGTGGTGGAATTTTCCAGCATTCAAGATATGTTTCACCCAACTAACACCACTACTAACTGGAATATGATGTGAATTAGTTAGGTAGATTTTATCTCCACTGCCTTGCACTGGACAGTTAGGATATTTTTGTCTGTTAATGGTAGCAAATCTGAAACTGGTTGATTCTGCAGGACTTGCAATAACACTCCAACGAAGACCATCACGAAGATTAAACTCTTCTTTCTGCATATTAATAAATTCAATAATTTCAATTCCAAGCCTTTCAGCTTCTTTATCAGTAATGTCCTTACCAGTCAAGACTTCTAAACATTCGTTTAATCCGCAATAACCAAGTGTAATAGTGGTTCTATCTATATCCCATAGAGGTTCTCCAGTATCTTTATCCTCTTGTATAAGGAAATCGCTCATATGCTTATTGTAAACAACATCTTTTATGACTTCACGGCGATGTATTAATGATTCGTAACAGATTTCACATACATCATTCAACATCTGCATAAACCTATCAACATCACCATCACACTCCAAAGCCAATAATGGCAAATTAATAGTATTATACATGAAGTTACCAGTATTAACACAATCCTTCTCATAACTACCAGTATAATTCATAGGAAGTGAACTTCTACAACCCATAGTGGAACGTTCCAATTCCAAACAATTATTATAATAAATAGTTGGATTATTAGCACCAGTTTCATGTAATAATTTACAGGTTCCTTCGTATTGATCCAAATCTCCTTTACGAATATTGAAGAGTATGTTTGGGAATCTGTGGTATGCTCCGTCACCATCTTTCTCGTTACTGACTTCGCATACTGCTCTGAAGATTAGGTTTGCTTCTTCTTGGTAGTCTTTGTAGGTTCCGATTGCTACTCCACCGAAACTTATGGCTGGTTCATCTTTTAACACATTAGGAATGCTTAAATCCAATGCAATGCTTGAGAATAATACTTGACCCCCTCTACATATCAAAGACATATTGCAATTGAAAATGAAGCCTTGTATCGCTTGTTTTATCTCTTCATAACTCCTACCTTTGCAAAAAGGAGCCAAGAGAGTATTGAAATTGACATATCCTTGACCACCACTGAACACGGTTGCTCCTGCCATCCAAGCTTGAAGCATATGATTCAATAACACTTCCAAGCTTTTAGCAGGCTTTGCCACAGACCCCATATCACCTTTACCATCAATCTTCAAACCATTCTTCGCAAAGAAACGAAGGTCATAATTCATACAATTAGGTCTCAAATAATAGTATTCTAAATCGTGGATATGAATCAAGCCTTCCTTGTGGGCTTCTGCACACTTCTCTGGCATCTTCAACAATGCATACTCCTTAGCGATTGAGTCATAGGCATATTTGCTTATCATCTCTGGACTGTAACCAATGTTGGCATTGTCTTTACACCCATTATTGACTAAATCCTCGAAGTCTTGTACACTCATTCCGAGTTTCCTTGTTTTTTCTTCTTCTCTTACCATTCCCTTCTTAATCAATTGGTTACTTATTAGGGAACGGATAGTGGAAGTACTGATTTCTTCTTCGTACTTCTGATGAATAAGGTTCACCACATTTCGTTGTATTTTCTCAATTTCCTCAATGGATAAATCGGTTTCCTCTAACAGTTTTTGTTTTATCCTTTTGGGTTGGAAGTCCTCTATTTCACCGTTATTGTTTAACACTTTAATTGTAATCACTCCTTGTAGATTCGGTTATCTTGATAGTCCCCATCATACTTTAAGGCAGTGCCATCGTTTTGTATGGTTACTGCTTGTATGATTCGTTCATTCAATCCACAGTAAATGGATTGTGGACTGCTATTATACACTCCAAGCATTAGTCTGCCATTGAAACTGTCATCGCCTACTGCATCTGCCAATACCAACCCACATCTACTAAAAGTACTTCGCAGGAAATAGAATTGACAATAACCCTTTGGTATGGTGATGTCACGATCTATCTCAATGAAATAGTATTGACCAGGCAATAGTTTGTAGTATGAGTTGTTGGTTGGTTTGAGTTTGTAGTAGGTTGGTAGGTGTTTTTCACCATCTATGCTGCCGCAGACTTTGTGGTCTTTATGTATCTTGTACACTTGCCCTATGGATAAGTCAATTCCATTTTCTTTTATACTGTCTTTAAAGTTTGGAAACAATTTTAACAGATTATAGTGTCCGACTATCACTTAAATTACACCTTCTTTTTTGTTTATTTCTTCTGCCATTTTTTCAATTTACCTCTTCTAGTGTGCATCGTTTTAATAAGGTTTCATAAGTTTTCCTTGTGATTGCACCAGCCTTATGACAAACATGGTACAATTCCTTTTTACCTAATACTTGCTCATAATACGGACAATCACTGCAATCAGAAACTCGTATAATCTTCATCAAGTCACCCAATAATAATTATAACCATGACGCTTCTCAACCTTAACATCATACAACATACTACCAGCACTATACTTAGCACTATTCACCAAATGACTAATAGTCCTCGGCTCAACACTAGACTGGTTCAAACTGAACCTTCCACAGTTAACAAAGTCACAAATCTGCTTGGCAGTATACTTCTTACCCTTATTCATCACAAGGAAAGCTTTGATAAGGGTTCGTACTTTCGTATCCACAATCTTCTTAACCATTTAACTGGCACCTCCAGTTATGATCCAATTCTCTAATGCAATAAAAACTGAATTCTTGTATTGTTTGTAAAAAGTCCTTGTTCCAATCATTCTCGATTAATAAGTCACGAACTAACTCTGCGACTCTTTTATCCTTATAATAACCATAATTAATCATCCGTTTGTCCTTGTTCTTATGGCGGACACTATAACCCATTATTTTGACTGTACCATCTTTTTTCTTATACTTTTGAGGATACACCCATCTTTTGCTCATAACCATACTGGACCAGCCATGCTTCCTTTGAATACTCTTCAATTGGCTTTTATCCCAGTCTGCCTTGTTGAGTTCTTGTCGCATATAATAAGCCATCTCATAAGTAGGACAAGCACAATAGTAAGTGCCACCATAATAAACATGATAGGACTGCTTACCCTTCTTCATAATATGACCAGTACCATAATCAGTTCCTTTAAAAGTCTTGACCAAACGGTCTGGCAAAGGCACTTCCAATCCATCCAAGTAAGGATTACCAGTAACAAGGTCTAATTCGTTAGGCTTGACCATATCCTCCTTATCCAAATCAAAAGTAAGGTCACGATAATACAATGCTTCCTCAATGGTCTTGGTATGTCCGCTGTACTTGTTCTGATGATTAAAAATAGTGTAGTATCTTCCATTGCAGGTAATATGATGATAATATTTTTTGACTTGTGCTTCTTGATCAAGCTTGCCCTGTACAATAGTCTTATCCCAATTGTTCTCTATTAATTGGTCTCTTACTGTTCTTGCTTCTTCAAGTGAGTTGTAGGTTCCGTAGTTTTCTTGTTTGCCGTTGATTATTTTACGGATTATGTAATGGTCGCCACTGTTCTTGTAGATGTATCGGTTGTAGATGTTCCTTGTGAATGGCAATGGCTCATAGGTTAGGCTTTCCATGTATTGACTAATCATCGGTAATCACCTTTGTGTATGAAGTCATATACATTGCAAGCGGTCTTGTCACCTATCCCATCACACTCTTTCAAATCGTTAACTGTAAGGTTCATTAAATCATACACATTGGATAGGTTATGTGTTTTCCTTATGGCTTCTGCCTTTTTAATGCTAATCCCCTTTGCACTTGTCAAGAGAATATCAACTGGGTCTTGACTCTCAACTTGCCTAGTCACATTACTATAAAACTTTGACTTACCATCAAGACACTTAATCGCTTGGAGTAACATTTCCTTGAAAGCATTCTCTTCATTCGCTACTTCTATCGGAGTAGTGAACACACGAAGCCTCCTCAAAGCACCATAATACTGACCAAGATTACGCATCAAAAACTTATCATACCGGTTATCCCACTGCTTACGAGTCAAATAATAACTCCAATGATTATCAAGATACTCCCTAACACCACCAACAATCACCACATAATGATACTTATATTCAAGGCTTTGGTTCGCTGCCTCATTAAACAAACTATTATTCTTGATGGATGACATAAAGTCACTAATCTCCTTGTACTCAAAGACAACTTGATTATCAAATAAGTAATCACCAACATCCAACATCTCAACCTTAGCATTATGACCTTTACCAGTATAAAAAGACAAGGCCCTATCCTTACGAGACTTCTCCCTGGAATCAATACTAACGATCATACATAACACCACTGCCTATTGACCTTACCAATACCCAAAGCACTAAACACTTCCGGTATCAAGTCCTTGTTCCAATCAACTTCCAACATACCCTTAACCACTTTCTTGGCCATTTCCTCAGTATTGAAACTGCCAACATAAATGGTTTTATTATCTCTTTTTTTACGGACAATGAACTTGCCCTCCTTCTGATAATAATAATGTGGCTCCACTGGCACAATCTTTACTGGTTCAGGTTCAGGTAAATATACTGATGTGATATGCTCACATTCCTTACATTTCCACTTGCTCAAACGAGTAATGTTGTCGGTGCAACGCCACACCATAACACCACCACATTCACTGCAATACATTCTCATTCGTCTACTCTCCCAAAAGCTTCTTAATTTTTAACACATTCTTATACACTTCTACACGATTATAACCAACTGTCCCTTCACCATTCCGTAGATAATCTTGTTCTTCCTGGAGTTTGTTGCGCAACAATGTTTCGTGACTGTCATTGCGCAACCATTCCTCATCTAGTATGCAATGCGTGTGTTCGCAATACTTGTGACCACTCACCGGTGAATAGTTACAACTGTAAGGATTAGGCTCTGATTCCTTTTTGGAAGCCAATGCTTCGAATTTCCTATCCTTACTTTCTTGCAAATATTTACGAAAATTCACCATATTTATCACCAAAGTCATACAGTCGCGCAAAGTCGCGAAATTCTGAAGTTTCGTGACTTAAACCAATCTCCACCCTTTAAAATGGAAAATAACGATTTAGAAGCATTTTTGAAAAGTCGCGAAGCAAATTTCAGAAATGTATAAAGACACACACATACATAACATATGTTGAAATTGACTTTCGCGACTTCGCGACTTTCACCAACTCGGCTTCTTAATACTATCATCATGATCCATAATTGTCAAACCAGGTATAGGTTTATCATCATCCAGTATGGTTAAGATTTCATCTCCTAATTCATCAGATATTATTCGTCTTATCTTTGGACTTAATGCTAAATGTTCCTCGAGTGTGGCCTTGTTGAATTTACCAGTTAACTCGTAGACATATGCATTACCCTTTCGTTCCACAACCCTTATGAATCCTCGACTGTTTAATTCCTTGAAGTAATTCTGCATACTCCTTTTGGATAAGTTGAGTTTACTATATTCCATGTAATCGTTAATGGTCCAACCACCTTCACCTTCTACTGATGGTAATTCGGATTGGCCATCATCTTTTACTTGTGGTTGTCTTTCAAATCTCATCAGTTCTGTAATGATGTCGGTAGCATGAAGTGATAGGTTCTCGCTTATGCTTAACTCATACTTATTGAGTAATGTTAGGAATAGCTGAACATCCTCTGCACTAACATACAGTATTCGTTTATCATCTTTTTCGTAGATGGTTTTATGATGATAATTGAACATGGCAATAACCTTTAATAGGTTGTTGTATTTTGGGAAATCCCTTTTGTAATATTCACTATTGGATAATAAATCATTGACCACATCTACATATGGATTGATTATTGAGACATTAGTAGCAAGGTCTCTTAAATAATAAACCATGTATTGTATTTTCTTTGATAGTTTCTCCATTTGTTGCATATAATCATAGGCTTTCCCTTGGAATTCAATCATACGGTTACGATTGTTAAACTCTTTCTTATTATCAATCCTTGGTGTAATCAGTATACTTCTTGACAGTTCTTGTTCATCAAATTCATAGTTTGGAACAGTAGTATAAGTCAAGCAAGGTTTACCGATAAGGTTCAGTTCCCTTGTCTCCCAAGCACCATCAACCTTATTCGCTACAGGCTTACTGACAAACCCTTCAGATTGCAATTCTTTCATGATATTCTTGGATTCTTCCATGAAGTTCTGGTCATTACTTCCACCCATATCACCATAATTAACAATCTTACCATCATAAAAGTACTCACTTTGTTCAGCACGGCGGAAGAGTGCAGCTTGAGTAATGTTCTTCTCATTAACAATAAACTCGGATGGAATTAGGCTCATAGCCACTTCTTCAATATGTGATTTACCACTACCTGCTTCACCAAGTGCAATAACACTAATAGGATTCTTAAGTATCACTTGACTACAGTAGGCAAGGAAACATAATAGGATATTATTCCTTTCACCAGCAGTTAACCATTCAATAATACTACCAATCCAGAGTAAAGGGTCATCAAGGCTCTTAAGTTTCTCTTCGGCAGAGTCAATCTTACTCTTAAGACTATTCTGCTTATCACGAAGTTCCTCATTAACCAACTCCTGATTAGCAATCATAATGGTCTGATAATTATTCTGCAAGGTAGGTAATATTTCCTTGTCAATAGTATGCTTCAACCCTTCAGGTGATAAAAAAGAGTTTGGATCTACAAGTTCCTTTATCTGTTTCCAGACACTAGTTGTACTTGTTAGTTCGATGGGTTGTTTGTTGGTTATTCTTTTGATTTCTGTTTTGTGTTTGTAGAATGTGTATGTGCATTGGTTTTTTGGAGCTGGGCTTACCTGTACACTGTAGTGTTCTTTTTCGTTTAATGGTAAGATTATAGTCTCCATCATCACTTTTATGCACCATCCATTCCTTTAAAAAAAATAGTTATTTTAGGATAATTTTGTTATCCTAAATGAGTTGTAACTGAAGTTACTTCCTTGTTTTTCAATAATTCTCACGTTCATTGATTCTTTCTTGTTTATGTAGTCCTCCCATTCTTCAAGGTTCACTTTCTTGATACGGTTGAAGAGTGTTGTCCATTCTGGGTTGCTCAAGTTTTGTATTCCCCCGATTAATGCATAAAGTGATGAAGCATTATGCACGTTGGTTTGGATACTGCCTTCTTGCTTGAGGTTTAAGTTAATCTGTAGGTATTCTTCGGCTTCGTCATCGATTAATAGGAGTCTTGCCCTATATCTTGGGGCTTCTTCTTCATCGAATTGTACCTTTTCAACTGGTAATAATAGTGGTTTGCCTTCGTACTCATCACCATCTTCTAACTCATTCAAGTTAATCCTTGTGTAACTGTACCATTCACCGTAATTGTTAGTTTCTTCTACGAAATCTGCTTCCACACTTGGTAATCCAGTACTTACCGGTTCATCCTTGACAGTTTCAACAACAACATCTTCCACGATTTCAACAAAATCATCCATATTAGTTTTCTTCACACCCATTTTCATCATCTTCTTCATTTTTCTTTTTCAAGTATTCGACCACGAAAGGACCTTCATGATTCCCATCAAGTTCCTTGAGACTATAATAAAATGCTTCTGTCGGTGAAGTGAATACTCCACCTACGATTTGTGCATTGTTATCATCAACATTAATACAAGTGAATTTATTATCTACTTGGATTACACGATAGGTTGTGATGGTCATATGTCAATCACATCCTCTTCATCAGGTTCTGCTCTTCTACCATTAGACTTAACTGGTTTGTATGTTGGCATTTCCTCTGCCGGTGTCGGTTCGTAATCTGCCATCTTCACAATCCAACTAAGTGCCATACGATATGCTTTACCTAAAGCCCTTGTTTGAGCCATTGAATAAACTGATGGTCGGTCCTTTTGCATATTATTCCTTTCAGCCATAGCACTAGCCCTTGAAAGGATAGTATCACCTTGCCTAATGCTTACTGTTGCCTTGTACATAAATTTCGGTGATTTGTCTGGAGTAATCTCCACAACTTCCTCCACGAATGGGGTACACCCAAGCATAGTACCAAGTACCTCCCAACCTTCTGCGGTGACATATTCACTTGGACCAATCTTAACTGCAAGGTCTTGAGATTTAATAACATTCTTCAAAGAAGCTGCTACCTTAGTGGCAACTGCAATCTTATCATCAAAACTATAATCCATATTCAAGATGTCCGCATCTCTTATGGTAGGTTTAGGTTCTTGATCAACCACCACTATCTCATTTTTAGATTCGTTCTTTTTGACTGCCATTATAAGTACCCCATTGTAGGACCTTTGCATAGGAATGCAAGGATGAAAAATCCAACCACTAAAAAGAATAAAAGGAATAGTGATTTAACACTAATCCTTAATTCAGTATCCAAGAATTCAGACCTATCAGACTTGTAAAGTCTAGGTTTGTTTTGTTTAGTCATCATCTAACTTTGCCCCCTTCACTACTTCGGTTAAAAAGTCACCAGTGAAACGAATATTCAATTTTTCAATATCATAATCCCTTTTAAGCTTCTCAACCAATAGTTCTGCATCGTTTAAAGCATTCTTATCCTCTTTCATTTCTAATAAAAGGTATGCTTTCTTCTCATCTACAGTAGGTCTTGATTTACCTAAAACTTCGCCAAAATCAGTATTCAATAAAATATCTGCCTCTTTCTCCTTGTATAAGAGTTTTTTGGCAGCATAATCGAGTTGAGCTTCAACTAATTGTTCGTTGATTGCTCGTAAATGTTGTACAGTCATATGTCATCCTCCATTTCCTGTTCGGTATCTGCATAGTAGATGTCTTCGCAGAAGCCACAACGTTCACAAATAGCATAAGGGTCTGGGTGTTCGGTACAGTATCGTACAGTCATAATCCCAGTCTCCTATAAATAGTGTTTAATTGTTCATCGGTCAATCCACAACTCCAAAGGTATTCTTGTTCCTGTTGTTCGAGTTCGTAATCGGTTAGGGTTTCTGGTTCTTCAGGAACTTCTTCTTGGTGTGTGGGTTCTAATCGTTGGTCAGGAACAGTACGGATCATACTTCCTCACCAATCAAATCAACAACCAATTCCCAAAGACGTAGTACATCTTCTTCGTTTAGGTTGATGATTTCCCCGTTATGCTTGATGCTAATTTCTTTCATATAGAATTTCACCTTCTCCCAAAAGGTACTTTTAATATTATTGTAGTTTTGTAGTACAGTTACTACATCTACAATTAAATATTGTCCTTAACTAATATATAAATGTTGCGATAATTTACCCTATTCCTATACCTTGACATAACCTTATATGCAAATAATAACATATATTAGTATACAACAATTTTATACAAAAAAAGAGGTGAATATGTAATGTCAGAAGAAAAGGTACACTTATCTGTTAGGTGTCCTAAAGATTTGCTGAAGGACATTAAGATAATTGCGATACAAGAAGATACTACAGTAACACAGATTGTACTTGATTATCTTGAAGAATATGTGAAACAACATAAAAAATAAGTATAAATACTATAAAAACTAATATAGTATTGTTAATACTGAAGGATATTTTTAAAAGAATTTCGTCTCTTCTCCCAAAAGGTCAAAATTACTTTTTTTAACATTCTTCTTTATTAACACCTAATTTGACTTACTCTTTTTTTTCACCAGTTTTTTTACACTATTATTTATGATCACTACCTTATAAACTAGGTATCATAGAGAGCATTTGAAAACTAATCTTTTCGACTTCCCCAGCATAGTAATATATAAGAGTGTAACCAATATATTAAACAAGGGAGAATGCAGACGAGATGAATTTTCCGATAGTGGAAGTGGCTTTTTTATTCACACATATACCACCTAAAAATTATATTTTCATAATAGTTTTTTCATCTCTCCATTTTTGTGTTTATTATTTTATATTGTTGTACAAGGGAATTTTCACTCCCACTTGAAGAAAAAGATAGTGTTCTCCCTTCGCGTTTATTGGAATTTCTATAGTTTAAATAGCTTCAGTTACAGGAAAATATGCAGAGAAAGGGAATATTATTAAGTGATTATGTTATTGGTTTTTTGTACATTTTTCCCCCCCAACATTAATCATATGTTCCCTTTTTCTCCCTCCAAAAAATTTTATCATTTGCATTGGATTATTTATTTTATTACCATATTTTTCACTTTAGAGGAACGAGGCTAAACTTATTGTTGGTTTCGTTCCATTATTTTTTTTACTAGTTTTTCCAACTCGTCTATCTTCTCTGCCTTTTCTTTGAGCATTGCTACTTCCGGTGAATCAACTGTTAATGTATGAACCTTGTCTAAAATGGTGACTTGCTCTATATTACGGATATACTTTTTCTTCAAATCATCCGTGTTAGTGAAATAATAGGATTGTCTTATAGTATTCTTACTCCTACCTTGCAAACTATCAATTTCATCAAGGCTTAAACCATTCTCTGCATTGTATAATCTGCTGGCGTGGTACTTTCGTAGCATATGCATTCGTAATCTGCCTTGTTCATTCACACTTCCCAACTTCAATAGTTTGTTGTAGTTTATGAATAGTTGGGTTAAGTGTCTATAGGATATTTTGAATAATCGTTCATCATTGTCATTCCTGGTTTGCAGGTAGGTTGCTATTTCCCTTACAGCTTCAGGACTGCAAAAGGTAGTGTAGTATTTGTTGGTCTTCTGTCTTCGTAGGTTAATGGTGGGTACAATATCCACATCACCAGTCAACACTTGTTCGGTAGTGTAAGGCCTAATCCATTCATAGTAATCAGTGAGTTTAAGATTAAGTACTTCTTGTTTACCACAACCACTGGATATGGTGAATAGTAGGATGGCCTTGAATACTGGTGTACCAAGATTATAAGCCTTCCTTAAAATAGTTGGTGTTGGTAAATCCTCGAATAGTATGGGTTCGGAAAGGTTGGCACTCTTACGATTCAATGGTGGTAATTTTCCAATCTCGATGTCATGATCGTAGTACCATGTTTTTATCTTGGTTAGGTAGTCTTTGGCGGTGCTGTATTTGTAATTTGTTAGTAGCCAGTTTTGGTATCGGATTAATCGTTTTCGTAGTGTTCGGTGTTTCCATCTTATACCGGTTTCTTCTTCTTTTTCGGCTTCGTTTAATAGTTCGGTTAATGATTGTTCCATTAGGTTGGAGTAGTGTGTTAGTGTTTGCCGGTAACTCTTCATACTGCTATATGTTAGGTTGTGTGTTAACATCATTTCTTTTGCATAGTCTTCGGGTTTCATATCCATATTATCACTTTTATACTATTTTGTTATAGTGTTGGAGCATTTGAGTAGTAATATCGTGAAGTTTTTATGCTGTTTTTGTCCAAAAAGTGGGTGTTTTTGTTCACGATTTCCACTCATATTATTGTTTTGTTTTTTCTGGTTGATAACTTGTTGATATGAATGGTTTCCCGTAATCGTATAATTAGTACAAGTACGAACAATAGTTTGTGTGAAAAAAAAGAGAGAAGAAAAAAAAGAGAATATCAGTAACCACCAAACATCAAAAGGTTATCCTTGGTATTCTCCTTATAGTTTTTACAACCACCATCAGTGATTTCAAGTTTGCAATGATAAGTGCCTTCCTTGATACAATTAACACATTGTTCAGAGTACACCATACCATATTCCTTATATTTGCTCTTCTTCTGTGTAGACATACTCATCATTCAATACTTGCTCTTCATTATCCACACTAAACACTTGATTATTCTTTAGGAACTTGAAAGTGTTAGGGTTATAACTGGACCATACTGCAATAATTATCAATATGGTAGTGTAAATGAAGGTTGTTAATGTTGCTTGGTCTATATCAATACCATAATTTACTACGATTGGTGCTATTAGTATACCTAGCCAAGTGGCAATGGTACTTATGTTTCCTTCCAAATTATCCACTCATAATCACATCCCTTTTTATTTTATTGTAACGGCATAATAATTTTGCCTGTAACCAGCATTGGCTTTATCCATACAAAGGAACTTATACTTACGATTAACTCCCTTGGATGGGTCTGCCACCACATACTCAGTACTAGTCATATCCCAAATCAAAGCATAATGACCAAAGGAACCGATATAATCACCCTTACAAGATTTAGTCTGATTAGTTTGGAAATGACAAATAACCGGATGCTTCTTACCTAAATGCTCCTTCACAAGCTTTGCCTTTCTTTCGATTGGTATTATCTTAAATCCTAACTTTGGAGCATTCTTGATTAACTGGTCAGGGCTTGTACCAACTTTCGGAGCAGTTCCTAATGCTTTAATACATTCATTTTCAGAATGGTAATTCCATAGTAACTGGCTAGCCATTGATAAAGACTGTGCACAGCAGCTATAATTATAGTCCTGATAATCCATCACCAAAGGATTATTCGCAGTATGATCCAAACTTGCATAGTTTGGCCATCTCTTGTTTTTGATTAGGAATAGGTTCACATTCTCATACAATCCACAGTATTCCTTGGGTTTGAGTTTATGTTCCTTGCCATTGGTGTCTTTCATTATTAACCAGTTTGGATAAGTTTGTTCTTTTTTTAGCCATGCTCTCATTCTTTGTGCTCCGTCTTGGAGCATTGTTTTGTTGAATTTTAGGGTCATGATTTATCATCCCCCTCCCTTTTTATAAGTCTTCATCCCTTATAGCCCATTCGACTTGACCAATCAATGATTTGTTGTTGATGGCGGTTCCATTGGTTGCTTGGCAGTATACATCTCCATCGTTTTGTATCTGGAACTCCACTAGTGCATCGTGGTTGAATAAACAAACATCTCTTCTTGGTCTTACATTTGCCACTGCTGCGGCTAAGTTTGCTCCCATACTTGCCCAAGATGCTGGCACATCATAACTGTGACCATTAAACAGTAACTTTGCACGGGTCTTGTTCCTTTGGAGTGTTATTGTGGCAGCACCGTTCTCGAATATTGTCTTGTAACCATCCACGAGTATTTGTGTATCGGTTGCTCCGCTTTGGAATGTAATTATTCCCCAACTGGTGCAAGAGTAAGTGAATTCTATTGTTCCACCGGCATTGGTGGTTCCACTTACACTGTCTGTTTCAGTTATGGTGGAACCGTTTACTTCGGTGAATACTCCATCACTACAAGTTAGTGTTAATGTTTCGCCACTCATTGCATCTCCGTATACATCAGTGACTGTGGCGGTTACGGTTATGGTGGTGTCGATTTTTGGGTTATTGTTGCTTGTTGTCAAGGTTGTTATTTTATAGTTTTGTCCGAGTATTGTTTCTGCATCTACTTCATATCTAGTCATATTCTATTCGCTCCTTTATAATGCTTCTACCTTGATGTTCTTGACTTGTATAATGGCATTTGTTGTATAGTTACAGCCGATTGCTACATAGTTGCCGGTACTGGAAAGGTTAAGACTGCCTGTACTTGTGATTGTGCCTAATAGTGTATTAGAGCTGTTATACAAGTTACCAGTCAAATCATTTCCATCAACGATTAACTCCATATGATACCAAGTGTTCAAACTTGTATCGATTGTTGTTTCTATCAAGTTGTTACCACAATCAGTATAGGAAGTGTATGTTTGCAAGTTCCATTTGCTGTTGTTTTGGGTTATACGAAGCCCATAACCTTTATTCTTGGATTCATCAAAGAGATATATTTTCGGTTGTGAGTTTGACCCACTAGTTACCATTTTCATATCCATACTGATTTTAACCCTATTCGGTACAGTTACACTATTGATTTTAACATTCGGACAAGATTGACTTGTAACTTTAATCTCATAATAACCATTGGAATCGTATGTGATTGTTTGGTTTCCTTTTGTAGTGTACTCGGTAACTCTGCTTGAAGAACAGTCATCGTAGAACAAGTAGGATAATACTGTGATTGTACAAGTATCACTAACATTACTATAACTGGCAGTTAAAGTAATCGTATCAGTTAAACCAGTCAAAGTCACCTCTGCCACACCACTACCATCAGTTGTCGCACTAGTGCTAACACCAGTACCACTAAAAGACACAGTAGCACCACTAACTGCAACACCATCATCCAATAATGTAGCACTAACAGTAACAGCCCCACCAGTAGCAGTATACGAAGAACTATCAAAGCTCAAACTATAATCATGCACTACAATCTCACTATCCAAGTATAATGCATTATCATCAAAACCGAACTCAACATTATCACTCTCCAAAGCCAAACACTTATCCTCAAAATCAAAACTATCCACAAGGTCACTATCATCTTCCACATACAAAACCTTAGTCGCTGCATTGAAGTGTAAACCAACATTATAAACACTATAAGCCATCATAGTCACTGGGGACAATACCCCATTAACAAAATCCTCACCAGTGCTAATGTACGATTTATACTCCTCATAATCCTCAATCTCTTTATTATCTACGATGTTTCCGTATGCCCTTACTTCGTTTGGGCTAATAATAATCTTCTCAACCATAAAAAACTATACCTCCCTAGAATGGTAGTGCAGGATAATCACTAATATGTGCAATAGTAGTTCCACACCCTTTATAGTAATGACCCCAAGGGTCAGTTCCCTTCTCAAGTTTCAGTACTGGGTCAACATACCTCCATTTACCACTATCCAATTCAGTTACCTTTGCAAACACATGACCAGTATTGGTTCCAGGTTTGATTACATGAACGAATTGTAGTTTCAATGTTGACATACAACCAGCTGCTGCCATCATGTTTAGCATGAATCTTGCACTGTCGCAACAGTTGGCAGAGTGTTTGGATAAAACGGTTGATGGTTGTCGGTGGAAGTTGGCATAGTAATCATATTTTAGGTTTCCACGATGACCACACCATTTGGCTATCTTCTTTGCAGCTGCTAAACCGGTACTGTCACCGACAATGCTTAGTGCTTGTTTTTTAACCTTCTCATTAACACTCACACCACTTGGTATTACTCTTGTCTTTGTACTGGTTACTTTCTTGGTTTTGATGGTTTCGGTTAATGTGTCATAGTACATTGCACCCTTTTTAAGGGTGTAGGCTTCTGCCTTTGAGGATTTGACTGCCTTCTTATACATGGTCAATGACTTTCTTGGTGTAGTGGCTTTATCCTTACCAAATATTGAAAAGTCTGCATCACATTTCTTACAAGTGATTTCCCCTTCGGCACTACCACTCTTCCTACGGCCTACTGCTGGGTTCTTACCAGTACTGGAGTGTTCATTACCGGTCCAGAATATGTTCCAATACAACTCGGTTGAACCACAGAAAGGACATTTCCTCTTGAACACTACCTTGTAGTATTTGTAACCATATTTGGCCAATTCACCACTCGCTGAAGGTCTACCAACAGCCATCAAATATTTGTTATCTGGACTAACTCCATATTTTGAATAATACCTTTTGGTTTGTCTAGTCTTGGCCTTACTAATACTGGTCTTCTTGGTAGGTTTGGATTTAGTCAAGTCCTTAGGCTTGTACTTCTTCATATCCACCGGTTCAACAATCTCCTTAGTACCACTCACATTAATATCAATAGTGATGGATGAATCCTCGTATTCTTCATCACCACCAAAACTAATCTTCAACTTATAATTTCCTGGATCATACTTCATGTTGATGGTGGCATATCCGTTTCCATCGGTTCTTTTGTTGTAATAGGTTTTGGTGAGTGTGGCATTATCGTTGTTGTCATCCACCTTATACAGGACCATATTGATTAACTTGTTGGCTGGGTAGTGTACGCTATAGGTGTCGTAGGGGTCATAGTCCAAGTTTTCTAATCGTACCTTGTATTCTTTACTTGATGGGTATTTAAATGAAGTGTTGCTTGCTTGTATGCAAGTTTCCATCAAGGTGGTTTTGATAATATTGCTTGTGTAGTTTGAGAGTTCCACGGTGTTTTTGGCTACATCGTGTGCTTCCTTAGTGGTTTTAACCACCCTTGCAGTCACCAAATCGGTATAGTCGGGTAATTTGACATAGACTTTATCGTGGAGTTCGTAATTGTTGTATTCCCCTTGTCTGATTAGGTTGGCTACATCTACTTCGATGTTGAACTCACGATACATCTTATCCTTGAGTTTCAATGCCACATCGTTGTAGATTGCATAAATATCTTCTTCACTGGTTTCGACTGTTCCCATCTTCGGAGTGTTCGGACAGTAATCATCTCGTATGTCTGGTCTGCCATAAATGGTGGTGTACTCATTGTCGAAGTAACTGTTACTGTTCAAATGAATGTCGCCACTTATCTTTGTGAATGGTGCTTTCCAGTAAGCGGTTGCTCTCCAAAACTCCCAAGTACTATTACTCGGAGTATTTGCATCAATGTTATCATTAGGCTTGTAAGGTCTTGCATAATAGTTCCCACTAACACTAAAGGCCCCCATACTGCTAATAGCATTCGCTAAACTGGAAGCTTGAACAGTTACCTTCTCCAAAATCATCGGAATAGTCGCACCCTTACTGATGGATAGGTTCTTCCAATTAGTGATAATATGACCCATATCAGTCCTTGATAACCCATCGCTACCTTCCTCAAGTGATAATACTGGGCTTATCGCTGTAAAGGTATCCTCTTCATCAGTTTCAAAGGTGACATTCTCCAAGTTGAAACCAAAATCAAGTACTTCTTCGTGAACATGACCAATCTCCCTGTTAATGCAAGTCCTAAACACTGGCCTACCATTCACGAAGTCATAAATCTCAAAATAGGAATCATCAGGCAAGGTAGTACCAGTGTAGGTTTCAGGGTCTTCCCAAACACTAACAAAAGACTCCGGAGTAACACCAGTAGTAGTGCTTGATGGTAACACAAAGGTCTTCTCATTACAAATCAAACCTATTGTACCATGATTCATACTCAAATTAATAACAGTGTAATCATAGTCACCAAAGTCAATATCCTCACTATCCCATATTAATGGTGTTTCGGATTCACTAGTGTAGATACGGCCATCACTATTAAGTACCAATCCTTCCTCGTTAGTGATTCGGAATTGTATGTTATCTGGATCTACATTTGTGATTGGTGTGTAATCGGTGGTGAAGTCTACTATGTCGTCTTCGTTTTCGACATCATCGTAGGTGTCTGTTGTGGGATTACCATCACTATCGTAGACTCCTTCACCGGTTAAATCCTCGCTTACGAAGTCATATTCTAGGTTGAGTACCCAGTTTTTGCTAACATCTAATGGGTTTAGGAAGTCCAAATACCTATGAATAGTGTTATTTAAACAATCCTTTTCGTATCTTGTTACGAATACATTGCCGGTTTCATCCTCTATATACCTTAACAATCCCATTAGGGTTTGTGTTCCGTTGAAACTTATCTTATTATACTCTTTATTGAGACAGTCTTGCACTACTCCTATGTTGAAGTATTTGCCGAACCAGTAATGCAATGCATTCCAATCCACCTTAACAGATTGTTCTCCATTGGTAGTGGTGATGTTAAAACCATTACTGCTGGTTAGTTCGTTTTGTGTGAATAATGGTGCATAATTTAGTTCAACGAGTACTTCTTCCATTGTGCAATGGAAACTGTTCTCATCATACACATCAGTTGTTACTGGAGTGTTAATGACATATAGGCAATCTGTTAGGTTTGTATCGTTGGATACCCATATCTTGTTTCCTATCTTGAACAATTGTTTATCAGAGTGTAGGTCTTGGAATTTGTAGTCTAGGTCTAGTGTTCGTAGTCCTTGTTTTTCGTGTGTTTCTGTTAATGTGCAGAGTTCAGGGTCGAGGAATTGCAGGAACTCCTCTTCCCCAGTCATTACAACCAATGTCATACCCATGATTTACCACCTTTCCTGATACTCAACTGTCCTTATCACACAACCAGTACTACTGAAACTGTATTCGCCGTGTAAACGGAACCAATCTGAATTAAAATTAACATACTTACTAATATCCAATGGGTATGAGTCATCTTCACTGGTCTTCAACAATACAACCCTATCCTCACAATTGATTTCAACGATACCACTTTGCCAGTCACCACTGTAACCAATATGGAATGACTGTCCAGTAATTATCTCGGTAATGGTCACCTCATCACTTTGTGGCTTGAAAGTGATTACTGGGTTAATGGCTGCCAAACCCTGTACAAAACCATACACATTAGTACTGTTGGTTTGTTTACTGTAACTAGTACCACTTGGTACTGTCAGTTCAGCTTTGATGATGTAACTACCGGCCTCATTGGTTATATCCATACTCTTCTCCATAATATACTCAAAATAGACATCAGGGTAATGACTAAATTCAATCCGTTTAGGGATTGGTCTATTATATTCATCCTTATCATTGACTAAGAGTTTGGTCAGTTGTCTTAGTAGGTCGGTGTTGGTTTGTAGATCGCAATCGTTAATGCTAAGTGTGAGTTTGATTGTTTTTTCTCGTATGTTTTGTCTGTATGCATCGTTGACATCGCTACCATCTATGCTTAGGAAGCTTGTGTCGGTGTCTAGTCCTTCTGGTATGATTGCGTCTTCAATGAATGCACCATAAAAGGATAGGTCTTCGTCATCTATTTTGATGTTTATGTTTTGTTTATCGAGTGTTTCGACATAGATGGTTATTTTTATGTCTCCATAATTGATGCTGCTTACATCATCATTGAGTATGTTGCTTATGTCTATGGTTAGTTCCCAGTCTTCTAGGTGGTGTATGTCTGTGCTTTTGAAGCCCCATAGGTCTCCTAGTCCTCCGAGTTTGAAGTTGGTTTGTTCGTCATTGTCTAATGGGTTTAGGATTATGCTTCTTTGTCCTTTGATACCATCTGGGTTGGTTAGGGTGGCTGTTAGTACTAGTTCGTTGGTTTGGTCTAGTGTTCCATCTATTTGGAAGCCCCTTATCACTTGGTCTTCATTTGACCCGTAGTCTTCGTCTAATGGTAAATCGAACAAGATTACACTTGTGCTGGTGTTCATTGCTTCTATGGTTTCCTCTGCACTACTATTCTCAGTAATCAAATGTGAGATTGGTATTGGATAGTTACCAGTGTCTTCTCTTTGACGATACACTTGCTTCTCTATGATACAAGGAGTAGTGTGTTTAACTGTACCAATGTTGTATCCATAGTCGGTGGCTTCTGGGTAATCACCAGTAATTATAAGGTATACTGGATAGTTCTTGTTGAATGGGAACTCACATTCAAGGTTATCGTATTCGTTGACTTCACTAACAGTATTTGACCAGTATTCGGCATTGGTGAATATTTCTTCACTGGTTAGGTTGTCATAGTCGGTGGTGTCTTCGACTACATCGGTGGTTTCGCCGTCCACTTCTATTTGTGTTATGGTGATGTTTTCTTCGATTGCATTGTTGAAGACTCCGATACGATTGTTTTTGTACCAGTCTCTTACGAATGTGTCGGTGGTGGTGTGTTTTAGGTATGCTTGTAAGACATAAGGGTAACCATTACCTAAACGGTCCATTTCCTCACCAGTTAATTCAAGTATGGAATAGTTAGGAGAGGATAATTTGGTTTCACCAATATTAACATTGATTTTTATCCAAGCATTAAAGGTATCGGTGTATTGGTCATTAATGAAATCGTAACTTATTAAATTGATAGCATAACACCCATCATTAACATGTTCTATATTGTTACTGTCCTCCCATTTTTTATAGAAGTCTGTTACTCTGAACTGCCAATCAAGGCGGTAATCTGCACTTATATCATCTGGAATGACAACAATATGCTCTATTGGATACTGCCAACTGTCACCCCTATTGTATTCTAATCTTGCAGATAAGTTTTGAACATGTGGGTCGTAATCCTTGTTTTCCCAATACTCCCAATCAATAGTGTCTGTGAACATACGAATATGTAAATCCTCGTTTTCCCAGTCCACACCACTTAAATCAGAGGTTATGTTGAAAGGCACCATTTCAGTGACTTTTAAAACATCTACTGTATCGGTTCCATCATCGGCTTCTATTACTTCTTCACTGATTCCAGTTTCTTCTTCTTCGCTTGGTGGTTTCTTAGTAATAACAGCATTCAAACCTTTACTGGTACCATACAAAGACTCGCTTAATTCGAAAGTGCCAGTATAACTGTCACTACCACTAGGGAAAGTCACATCAGTACTGAAAGTCACATTAATAGTTGAAGTACCAACCTTACTGGATAGTTTTGGGTTCCAAGTGAAACCACGAGCACTATTCTGTGTCAAACTACCATTACCCTTGGCTTCCTTGAAACTAAAACCTAATGGACTGGATAAAGTAAGACTCGGATTAAAACTGGTCAAATTCTTATTACTAATACTCAACTGGATAGTATAATCATCACCATTATAACCACCACTAACCTTACCAATACCCAAACTATATTCACTTAACTTGTACTCAACAGTCACCTTAACATAAGAAACACTCATATACCCATCATAACCATTACTATTAGATGGATAATTGATTTTACAACCAAAACCACTACTATTCACTTGACTCCTTGACAATTTACCAGTAACATTAAAGGTTTTGGTATGGTCCGCAAAACTGGTGGTTGGAGCAGTACCCTTACTACTGAAACCACTCACACCCACCAAACTAATAGTCGGTGAACCAATGTTACAGATATGATTAGGATACTTTGAAGACACATCAGACCCACCAGTCTTCTTATGATTATACAAAACACGAACCTTGGTAGGCTCCGCACCCTGCGGAAGATTAAAATCAAAATTAGTACAAGTAATACTAGATGGTCGATTAGGTGAAGTGCCTTTCTTCTTGATCAACACACTACTAATGGCATAGGCACCACTACTGGTGTTCCTTATATTGTTAAGGTTACTCCAAGTTACATAGGAGCCACCAGTGGTTTGTGATACTGTTTTGGCGAATTTGGTTACACTAGCCACCTAGTTCACACTCCTTTTGCTCTATTGTTTTTCATACTAATTCTCCTTTTAACCTTATTATCCAAGCTTTGGAAATCGTTATTATTGACTAATGCATTGAGTACTGTTTTGTCAGTGAAGCTTTCCTTGATTGCACTGTATAATAATTCCTCGTTCATTCCTTGTGGTACGTTCTTCAAGTCTAGTGTTAAGGTTACATCGTTCTTGACTTCGAGTTTGGTGGTGGTATATGATGATAAACTGTTTGGTGTGTCGATTAGGTCAAGTCCACCATATGCAAGTTCCTCTCCACCAAAATTAAATATTCCACCAGTTATACTGTTTGCCTTTGCCTTAATCTTATCTACTTCATTACATACTCGGTTGTATGCATCGGTGAATGGTTTGGTTATCGCATTAGTGATACCGGACAAGTTAAGGTGGGTTAAGGTTTGCACATAGGATTTAATCCTATTAACTGCCCCTACTACTCCATTATAGGCATTCCTGAAAGGTGCAGTAATCACACTAACAAGACTACTAATAGCACCACGTATCCTACCAGGCAAAGCAGCAAACCAAGCCCTAATATTATTAATGGTATTCTGAATACTACTACCAGTCTGTTTCATCCTATTCGCTAACAATTTAACAACATTAATCACTAACTTTATCGGTGCAACCATACCTTCCCAAGCAGCACTAATAGTATCAATCAAAGCCCTTACAATGTCGAATTCGCCACTGTTACTGGTTTGGAAGAAACTCATAACCCAATCCACAACTGCCTTAATGTAAGGTTGCAAATCAGCCCAAGCCTGCTTCATACCATTAATGAAACCTTGAACATCAGGATGATTAATGAAAGCACTCCAAAGCCTTTGAATACCAGCCCATATGGCATCAATCATTGAACCAACATCAGTCCACCAACCAAAGTACTTACCAACCTCATAAACCGCCACACCAAGTGCAGCAATCGCAGCGATAATTGCAAGTATAGGCCATAAAGCGAAATCCTCTGCCAAAGCCAAACCAAGGAAAGCCTCCTCATCTGCCACAATGAAAGGTAACATACTCGCCAATGCAGTTACAGCACCGGATGATTGAATAGCCTTCAAACCGGTGGCCATCTGACCAACACCAG
>Ga0310696_10002527_pt1 | contig 24042 bp, 26 predicted proteins | sample AusTroGonzalo_MG_4_FD_203885 | JGI IMG/M metagenome (GOLD analysis project Ga0310696, IMG submission 203885) | Bovine rumen microbial communities from tropical cattle in Woodstock, Queensland, Australia - Gonzalo_02 (v2) (version 2) | ecosystem: Host-associated > Mammals > Digestive system >...
TGCTGGATAAGGATGGTCCCCACTCCCTGATTTGAACAGGGGACCTGCTGATTTCAGCGGCTGTATCGGTTTTACCGAAAACACTCTACAGTCAGCCGCTCTAGCCAGTCTGAGCTAAGTGGGGACTAAAATCGAGGATGCAGAGGCATTATAAAAAGTATTGGGCAACCGCCCAGATACTGCTCAGCGGAAGTAGGAGAGGTCTTCGGGACTAGACTCCGCCATGGCCTGAACTTCGTCGTTTATCATCTCGATCTGAGCTACATCTCCTTCCATGTCCGACGTGTCGATGCCGATTTCCAAGATGTTGCAGATCATGTTGACGACGCACCTGGCACTCTTGTGGTCCACCAGGAATCCGGAGGTCTCGCCCATCAGACAGGCGGCAGGGATGTCATATTCGGTCGCGAAGGCCACGAACAGCGCCGCGGCTCCGACGATGCCACCCTGGGGCTCTCCGGGCTGGAATGTGACGCCCTTCTTGGAGAGTTTGGTCTTGAGCTTGGAGTCGTTGACCGCACCGAGGACACGGGGGTCTTTCACGACCTCGCCCAGGCCGTAACCGCCGAGGGTTATGACGAGCTGAGGGTCGTAGGGTATCACCTTTTCGAAGATCAGCTTGCACATCTCGAACTGGCCCTGGGGCGTGGACGACTGGAGGTCTCCCAGCAGGAAGATTATGTCATGGCCGCTGATGTCCTTAACGTACCACAGCTCGTTGCTGACTATGTAACCGTAATTCTCCTGGTCCACAAGGACCTGGGAGGGGAGTTCGCTGGTGATGATGGTGGCCATCCTCTTCGATTTGAGCTTGTAGCTGACGAAGTCCGCCGCTATCTTTCCCACGTTGCCCACGCCGGGAAGCCCCTCGATGAAGATGACGTTCTTGAGATCCGGTTTGCAGTCAATGCTGATGAGACTTTCCATTCTCTCCATACTCCCTTATTATCGATCTGCGACGATACTCTCCCATGCGATCGTCGGGCGAATAGCGCGGCGGCACTGATACTCCGGTATCGGAACCGCATTTTCCGCAGACCAGGGACAGGGTGTACCTGCCGCACTTGGTGCACCTGCGGATCTCGCTCTTCATCTCACTTGCTCTCGCGCTTGAGCACGGCGATGCCGTCGTTCGAGGTGAGCGATTCGATGGCCGTCGCGGTGACGGTCTTCATGATGTCCTCGGCCTCTTTGTATTCGGCCGCGCTCACTACAACTCTGTATCTCGGACATCCGACGCAGGTGATGTCTACGGCAGACCCGTCGGCAGCTGCCAGTCCCGCCATGAGCGCGTTCTTGACAAGCTCCATGCCGTTGGGGGCCGATGAGCTCATCTCAAGGATGCCGTCGATCTGCACCATGGGCGCAGCGACGTTCTCCTTGGCGACTTCCATAAAAGTGTCGGTCCATTCCCCGTCGAATTCCGAAAGGAAATCATCGGGGTAAGCGACCGCTGACTCGAAGGCACTGTACAGTGTCTCGTAGGCATCCAGGAGGTCGTTTCCGAATATCCTGTAGGCCTTGTCGATGTCAATGTCCATCCTTTCAGCGACGATCTCGAGAAGCTTCTCTGCCTTCTTCTCGTTCTTCCACTGCTGGATCTTCTCCCTTTTCTGATGTTCATTGACGGATTTTAAAGAAAGGTCGATGTGACCTTTTTGTGAATCGACGCCCAGAACTTTGCAGACAATCTTTTGTCCTTCTCTGACGAAGTCCCTGATGTACTTTACCCAGCCAGTGGCGACATCCCTGACGTGAATGAAGCCTTCCTTGTCGTCATACTCATCCAGAGTGACGAACGCTCCGAAGTTCTTCACGCTCTTGACGGTGCAGACCACAAGGTCTCCGTTCTCGGGAAGCCCCCTGACCCTTGACATCAGTTGACTACCTCGACGATCTCGCCCTTGATCTCTCCGACACCGCCCTTGGGGACGATGAGGGTGGCACCGCAGACGTGGCAGGTGACCTTGGTCGCCGCCTTCTTGAAAGCGATCTGCTCGTTGTCGCAGTCGGGGCACTTGATCTTGATGAAATCTCCAGTCATGATGATCACTCCACGAGCTCGAATTTCTTAGCGCGGATACAGGGGGAGATGTTGGCCTTCTTGCACTGGGTGCATCTGTACCTGAGGTTGATCCTCTTTGTGGGCTTCTCCCTTCCTTCGGGCTTGGGCCTGGGGAATCCTCCGTAACCTGCGGTCACCTTTCTGAATCTCCTCTGACCCCATTTGAGTTCACTGGCCTTCTTCTTCTTGACCCTCTCCACCTCTTGCTCGGTGTGGGCCTTGCATGTAGGGCAGTATCTCTTAATCGTTCTGGGCATTTTCATGGTATTCACCTTGAATTGAATCGGGCGTCCTATTATCGAGGTTATATAAAAAGATAAACCCCTCGAAAACGGCCTTGGAACACTATTTTTACAGCATTATGGACTGGTTGGCGACGCCCTTCTCCTTGGAGATTTTGTCCGCCATGCTCTCGATGGTGCCGTCGGGTTTAGCGATGAGGACGTCGTATGCGGTGTTGAGGAAGAGCCCGTTCTCCACGACGCCGGGGATGACGTCGATCCTGGTCTCCAGGAAGAAGGGCCTGTCTATCCCGTTGAACCTGCAGTCGTAGATGTAGTTCCCGCCGTCCGTGACGAAGGCCTTGCCGTCCTTCATCCTGAGCTCGGCCTTGCACCCCTGGCTCTCCAGGGCGTACCTGGTATGCTCGCGTCCGAACTGGAGGACCTCCACCGGCAGCGGGGCCTTGGTGCCCAGCTTGTCCACGAGCTTGGAATCGTCAGCGATGATGATCTCCTTGACGGTGGCAGCGGCGACGATCTTCTCCCTCAGGAGGGCTCCGCCGAGACCCTTGATGAGCTGCATGTTGGGATCTATCTCGTCCGCGCCGTCGATGGTCACATCGATGCTGTCGATCTCGTCCAGATCTACCACCGTTATGCCCAACTTCTTGGCCAGTTCCTCGCTCTGGACCGACGTGGCGGTGCATTTGAGGTCATATCCCTGGCTGACCAGCTCGCCGACGCGCTCGATCATGAATCTCGCCGTGGACCCGGTACCTAGACCGATGGTCATTCCGTCCTTCACGTACCTGTTGACCGCTTCTTCTGCAACGAGCTTCTTCATCGTGTTCGAATCTAGGGCCATAGATATTCCTCCACTTATCTCCATACATAACAGGTAGAAAAAGTATCCTTTTATGGAGGTTAAAGGATTGTCAAGATATGAGGTTGGCATCCCTGTATTCGGGCGGAAAGGATTCCATGTTCTCCCTTTATCTGGAGGAGCAGATGGGCCACGATGTACCCTATCTCGTTAACATAATGCCAGAGGATTCCGCATCTTGGATCTTCCATACGCCCAATCTCAGCGTGGTCCCGCTCATGGCCGAGGCCATGGGGAAGGAGTTGGTGACGGCCCCAAGCTCGGGCACCGAGGAGGGCGACATGGCGGGCCTCAGGGAGGCCCTCGACGGTCTGGACGTCGAAGGCGTCATAACCGGCGCGGTATGGTCCGACTACCAGTGGGACAGGATGAACCTGGTGTGCCACGACCTGGGCCTGAAGGTGTTCTCCCCGCTGTGGAGGAAGGATCAGGATACCGTCATGGAGGAGTTCCTCCGGTCGGGGATACGTGCGATAATCGTCGGATGCTACGCAGAGGGACTGGGGGAGGAATGGCTGGGCCGCGTCATAGACAGGCAGGCCGTCACGGAGCTCAAGGCCCTCCGCGAGAAGTATGGGATAAGTATAATGGGCGAGGGAGGGGAGTACGAATCCATGACCCTGGATTCCCCCTTGCACAGGCGTCCTATCAGGATATTGTCCTCCGAGACGGTCTGGAAGCGCGGCAGCGGTACCTTTAACGTCACTTCAGCTGGATTCGAGCGATGAGGGTCTGAATCCCCTCATCCTCAGAGCGTTTGCGACCACCGATATGGATGAGCAGGACATCGCCGCCGCGGCGATCATCGGCATCATCATGACCAGGTCGGAATAGCCGAGCACCACAGGCAGACCTGCGGCTATGGGTATGCACACCGTGTTGTAGACCAGCGCGAAGAAGAGGTTCTGCTTTATGTTGCCGAGGGTGGCACGGCCGATCTCCAGGGCCGCTGGCACCGTGCGGAGGTCGTCGTTCATGAGGACTATGTCCGCGGATTCGATGGCTATGTCCGTTCCGGATCCCACGGCCATCCCGACATCGGATTGCGTGAGGGCCGGTGCATCGTTTATCCCGTCGCCGGTCATGGCGACATGCTTCTGGCGGACCTGCAGCTTCTTGACGATATCCAGCTTGTCCTGGGGCTTCGTCTCCGCTATGGCCTCGTCGATCCCCGCCTCGGCGGCGATGCTCTCCGCGGTATCCTTGCGGTCGCCGGTGACCATCATAACCGCCACGCCCATGCGCTTCAGGGACGACACCGCCGCAGGGGATTCGTCCCTCATGGGGTCCGATACGACCACGGAGCCAGAGGGGATGCCGTCCATGGCGACCAGTATCCCCGGGAAATCCATGAAGGATATCCCGTTGGATTCCATCAGCTCGCGGTTGCCGACCAGGACCTCCCTGCCGTCCACACGGCAACGGATGCCCAGACCGGTCATGGATTCGAAATCCGAATGATCCAATATCGGGATCCCGTTGTCCTTGGCATAACCGACGATGGCCTCGGCTATGGGGTGCTCGGAATCGGATTCGGCGGATGCCACCACCGACATGAACTCCCTCTCGTCAAGACCGGTGACTATGTTGGTGACGGTCGGGTGGCCTTGGGTGACCGTGCCCGTCTTATCGAGGACCACTGTATCCACATTGGCGGCGGCTTCGAGGGAGGAGGCGGCCTTGAAGAGGATGCCGTGCTTGGAGCCGTTCCCGGTCCCGACGACGATCGCCAAAGGCGTGGCCAGGCCCAGGGCGCACGGGCAGGATATGACAAGCACGGAGATCGCTATCGTCAGGCAGAATTCAAGATCGTATTCCGGATAGTATATCCCCGCCACCATCCAGGCGGCGAAGCTCAATATCGCTATCAGTATGACGGCCGGCACGAAGACCGCCGCCACCCTGTCGGCCACACGGGCAACGGGCGCCTTGGTGCCCTGGGCCATCTCCATCATCCTTGCGATCTGGAAGAGGACCGTCTCCTCGCCGGTCTTCTCGATCTTGACCTTCAGGCTTCCGTTGCCGTTCACGGTGGCCCCGTACACGGTGGACCCGGCGGTCTTGGGGACAGGTATGGATTCTCCCGTGAGCATGGATTCGTTGACCGAGGAGGATCCCTCCACGACGGTCCCGTCCGCGGGGATGGACTCGCCTGGACGGATAAGCACGGTGTCGCCCACTATGAGCGAGTCCGCATCCACCTCGTACTCCTTCCCGTCCACTATGAGCGTGGCCTTCTTCGGGGCCAGGGACAGCAGCTTCCTCAGCGAGTCGTTGGTGTTGTGCTTGGAACGGGCCTCGATGTACTTCCCGACGCTCACCAGGGCTATGATCATCCCGGCGGAATCGAAGCTCAGCGAGTGGACCATCCCCCCGTTGAATGCGACATATGTGTAGTAGAGGCCCATGAGGACGGATGCGGTAGTGCTCAGAGCCACCAGAGAATCCATGGTGGGGTTCCGGCTGAAGAGCGCGGGGAACCCTTTCCTGTAGAAGCGCCTTCCAGCATAGGCTATCGGTATGAAAAGGATGATCTGCAGGACACAGTCCACGGGTTTGGACCAGGGCCATTCGACACCGAACATCGGCGCCATGGCGACGATGCTCAGAGGTATCACGAACACCAAGGCGATGATCAGGTCCCTCTTCTGGATCCTCAGCGCCTCCAATTCCTGCCTCTCGGCCTCCTCCCGGTCGTCGCTTATCAGCGTATATCCGGCGGCGGATACCGCGCGCCCGATCTCCTTCTCCGAGACCTTGGTCTCATCGTACGTCACCGTGGCGGTGTTGTTCCCGAAGTTGGCGGTCACATCCTGTACGCCGTCCAGTGCCTCGATGGCCTTCTCGACCCTGCCGGAGCAGGCCGCGCAGGACATGCCTCCGATGCGGAATACCCGTACCTTCATGAGAACAATCCGTGCTTGGCCGATGCCCTGAACCCGGCGTCGACCACCGCGGAGATAAGCGCCTCGTCGGACGCCCCGTCGTGCTCGACGGTGGCCTTCCCAGCCTTCAGATTGACATCTACCTTCGTGACCTTGTCCACGGCGGACAGTCCGTCGTAGACCTTCTTCACGCAGCCCTCGCACATCATTCCCTCGATTTTCAAAGTCGTCTTCATCTCAGACCCTCTCTATAGCATCGATTATTCCGCTTATCTCCTTTTCGGAGCTCTTCCAGAAGCCCGGGGTCCATACCCTGTGGATCTTCCAGCCCCTAGATTCGAGGTACTTCTGCCTGTGATAGTCCCTCTCCCTGGTGGACTCGGACATCTCGTACAGGCGGCTGTCGCACTCTATGCCGAGTATGTACTTCCCGTTCTGCTTGACGGCCAGGTCGATCTGGTATCCGCCGATGCCCACGTTCCTCTCTACGGTGTAGCCCTTCCTGACGAGGGCGTTGTACACCTTGTCCGCTATGTGGCCGGAGTTGAACTCCTCCGTCCTGGTCCAACGCTCGTCCCCGAACGAGTGGAGGATGGCGTCGGCCAGCTCCCTGTTGCCGCTGCTGACCGCATCGGCGTACTGGAGGTACTTCTTCAGAATGCGGGGGCCGTCGTTCTTGTTGTCCTCCACCTGCAGGTCCTTCGGTTCGAAGGACGAGACTATGAATATCTTCTTCTTCGCCCTGGAGACGGCGACGTTCAGACGGTTCTCCCCTCCGCGGTTGTTCAGCCATCCGAACCTCTGCATCAGCTTCCCCTCGGAGTTCCTGGCGTATCCGATGGAGAATATGATCACATCGCGCTCGTCCCCCTGGACGCTCTCGATGTTCTTTATGAACAGGCCCACATCCTCTCCGTTGTCGAACCTCTTCATCTCGTTGGCGACCGTCTTTCCGAACGACGGGTCGCGGCTGCACTCGTCATCGATGACATCGTTGATCAGATCCCTCTGGGATGCGTTGAACGTGATTATCCCGATGGTCTCGTTGTTCTCCCTCTTGGCGAAGATGTCCTTGAGGATCTCCACGACCTTCGAGGCCTCGGCCTTGTTGGACTTGTCCTCCCAGCATCCGTCGACCCTTATGGTCTCGATGGGAGGCCTCGGGGGCTCCGACACGTTCGGGGACACGTAGAGCTTTCCGCCGTAGAAGGCGTAGTTGGAGAACGCTATCAGCTCCTCGTACTTCGACCTGTAGTGGAAGTTCAGCAGGATGGAGTCGTACCTGGCCCTGGCGAGGTCCAGCAGGGATTCCTCCTCCAAGGCGGCCGAGACGTCGTCGTCAGGGTCGTCCTCGTCCGAGCCGTACTCGATCCTCCCCACCCCCAGGCTGGACGGGCGCAGCTGCTTGTGGTCGCCCGCGATGACGACCTTCTTCGCGCGGTAGATGGAGGGTATCCCCTTCTCCACGTACATCTGGGAGGCCTCGTCGAATATCAGCAGGTCGAAGACGCCCATCTCCAGCGGCAGTATCTCGGACACCACCTCGGGCGTCAGCAGCCACACGCGGACGCCTTTGAACAGCTCGTACCCGTAGCGGTTGATGAACTTGTTGAGGTTCCATTTCCTCTTGGACTCGATGATCCTGCTGATGTCGCCGCGCCTCTTGGATTCGGATATGTAGCGCAGGTTGTTCTGGAAGATCTCCTCGACCTTGTCCTTGCACAGCGAGCGCTTGACATCCATCTTGCGGTCCATGTCCTTGATGATGCTGTCGAAGTCCCATATCTGCTGCATTATGTCCTTGTGGGCGGCATCGAACTTCAGCAGGTGCTCGTTCAGAATCCAGTTGTACATCTTGTCGTTGCTCTCGGAGAAACCCATCTTGGTAGCATCCGATATGCTCAGCAGGTCGTCTCCGTAGATCTTCTCTTCGGGGGTCATCCTCCTGTACACCGTGGAGAGGGAGGCGAACCTCTCGTAGTCATCCAGCCCGTCCACGATCCTCTGGGGGTCGTCCATCAGGAGGGTGAGGGTGTGCTGGTTGTAGTTGTCGAAGTACTTGGACGCCATCAGCGTGGCCTCGCGGGTGACCTTCCCCTTGGAGAACAGCTTCCCCACGAATCCCTTGGAGTTGAACGCCTTCATCTGCATCTCCAGGTCCATGAGGTCGGCCTTCATCTCGCCCACGTTGTACTCCGACAGGTCCTCCTTCATCTGCGTCAGCCAGGGGTTGGCGGTGGAGAGGCTCTTGTAGTCGTAGAAGTTGCGCATGAGGCTCTCGTTGCCGTACGCCCTGTGGAGGTCGCTGACAACCGGGTACTTCAGGGCCATCAGCTTGGGGTCGATGTGGTCCTTCATCACCTTGAACTCCCCGAACTGCCTCTCGTCAGAGAGGTTGGCCTTCTCCATGCCGTAGAGCTTGTAGGGGGCGATCCCGAAATCGTCGGGCGTGTACATGGTGTCGGCGATGCGGGTCAGCATGGCGACGTCATCATCGATGCTCTCGGAGATGTCGTCCAGGTCGGTTCCCTTCTTCGGGATGCCTGCGGAGAGCATGGTCTCCAGCTGCTTGTAGAACAGGTCCTTGTTACCCACGTCGTCGATGAGCAGGCAGTACTTGGACAGCGTCCCCAGACGGGAATAGACCACATCCAGGGCGGTCTTCTTCTCCGAGACCATGAGGACGGTCTTACCCTTCACCACGGCGGACGTAATGAGGCCGGTGATGACCTGCGACTTCCCGGTGCCCGGGGGTCCCTGGACGACGATCTCGTCGCCCTTGTCGATGGCGGTGAGGATGTTCTCCTGGGCGCTGTTCAGCGAGTTGATGTAGATGAGGTCGGACTCGGACGCCTCCATACCCTTCTTCTTCATGTCGTCGAAGGAGAGGGGGTCGGGCTTGTCCGACAGGAAGTCGGTCTTGTCCAGGTTCTGGACGAGGTCCGTCAGGATTCCGTTGATCTCCTTTCCGGACAGTATCGCATCGAAGTCCCTCTGGATCGAGCTGGAGTAGGTGGGGTACTTCCCCACGACGATGTTGGGGACCAGCTCCATGTCCCCGGGAAGATAGTCGGGGAACTCCCCAGCGGTGTAATCTATGAACTCGGTGGGCTCCCTGTTCTCGCACTTTATCGGGATGCCGTTCATCTTGAAGAACCTCAGGAGCTCGTCAAGGAACGTCTCGCCGTCGAATTCCTCCAGGATGTTGTTGGGAAGGGGCCTGTTGACGCCGGTGGCCTTGATGTAGGCCAGTATGAGGGTGTTGTTGTACATGGCATCGCGGGACGAGTCGTAGTTCAGGGTGACCGAGCGGGCGTCCTTCTCCAGGGTCACGGGGAAGAGTGCAAGGGGGGCGCGTATGGAGAAGTCGTCGTTGGGCATCTTGCCCTGGACGAAGGGGTATCCGATGTACAGGTCGTACTGACCCTTCTCCCTCAGCTCCCTGTTGACCTCACGGATGACCTGGGTGAGATGCTTGTAGTTCCTCTCGTCCTCCTTGCCGTTGCCGATGTCGCACAGCTTGATCATCCTCTTCCTTCCGAAGAGCAGCTCGAGGACCTCCAGATCGGGGATCCTCATGAGGTCGAAGGTGTTCCTGGCGGAGATCTTCCCCTGGAAGAGCAGGCGGTTGCTCCTGCTTATGTTGATGAGCTTCTTCTCCAGCTCCCTGAGGGTCTTCTCGGTGTCCGTGGCGAGGTCGGATCCCCTGGCGGCGGTGACCGAATACTTGCGGGTGACCGCCAGGAACCTGTCGCCGTAGACATCTATGAACCTCTGCCCGATGCCGACTATGGCGATGAAATCCTCGATCTTCGTGGGCACGCGGACGGACATCTCCCTCAGAGCCTCGTCCGAGCAGATCGGGGGCGTCCTGCCTGTCGATCTTCTGCCCTCTTCCCTGAGTTCCTCTCTCAGGTCATAGAGTTCCTGATAAAGCTGCTCTTCCAATCCCATGGCTCCCATATCATCCGAACTTGGTAAAAGCATTATCCAAAGCGCCCGCCCCCGAGGGCACGGTCCGTCTTTCAAGCATCCGTAAATACGGGCATCGGTTTCCCACGCTCATGCTCGAGATAGGTATCAAAGGGACGAATTCGGTCATGGTCGAGGAGGCCAACACCGCGGCCTCCATGGGGAGCGGGGACCTTCCGGTCTTCGCGACGCCGGCCATGGTGGCACTTGTAGAGAGGACCGCATCCAAGAGCCTGCTGCCGTATCTTGATATCGGCACGTCGACGGTGGGGACCCATCTGGATCTGGCACACACCGCGGCCACCCCCGTGGGAATGACCGTCGTATGCGAGACCGAGCTGACGGAGATCGACAGGAGGCGCCTGGTGTTCAGCGTCCGTGTCTACGATTCCGCAGGCGAGGTCGGTTCGGGGACCCACGAGAGGTTCGTCGTGGACTCCATGAGATTCATGCAGAAGGCCCAGCTCAAGCTTGAGGGACCCTCTTCTCGTTGAGCACCCACGCCGACAGCACGGCTATGACGGCCAGGCCGACGGCCCATGCCATGGTGAAGGTGAATCCGTTCATGAAGTCCTCGGGAGGTATGTCCTCCACGGGGATCCCGGATGCGCCCGCCCCCAAAGTTATCAGGGATGCGAACAGGGCCGTGCCTATGGAGCCTCCCACGTAATAGAGGAAGTTGGAGATCGACGCGGCGATGCCGCGGTTCTCCGCGGGAGCGTAGTCCACCACCCTGGCGGTGATGGATGCGCCGGCCACTCCCCAGACGATACCGGACATTATGCCGATCGGCACGAAGGGGAGCCATCCCATCTCCGGGGTGAGCAGCAGGTACCCCACAGCGGACATCATCAGGCAGGAGACGCCCAGCATGGCAAGCCCGTGCCTGCCGTGCATGTCCGCATAGCGTCCCGCGGGGATGCTGATTATCATGGTGACCGCGCTGGGTATCAGCAGCAGCAGTCCCGAGTAGGTGTAGCTCAGGCCCAGCTCCTTCGTCAGATAGAACGGCAGCACGTAGCTCAGCCCCATGTAGCATATGTTGATTATGAGGTAGCAGAGCATGGAGCAGTCGAACCTCCAGACCTTGAACATCCTCAGGTTCAGTATCGGATTGGCCGCTCTGCGCTCGGCCATGACGAACATGGCCAGGAAGATGACCATCAGCAATGACATGATCAGGCATATGGTGCCCTGGCCCTCCTCGGAGAACATCTCCAGCGCATAGACGCCGCAGATCACCGCTAGGAATAGGAGGGCGCTGCCGGCGATGTCGAGCTTGGCCCCCATCTCGGGGCGGTCCTTGGGGAGTGCGCGCAGGGCGAACAGGATGGCCGCGACCCCAATGGGCACGTTGATGAAGAAGACCCAGTTCCAGGAGGCGGCATCCACTATGATCCCTCCGAGGGCGGGTCCCGACCCGAACCCTATGGAACTTCCGACCATGAGCGCGCTCATGGCGATGCCCAGCTTCTCGGGCGGCAGGAACTTGACGCATATCATCGGGGCCACCGATCCCAGCATCGCCGCGCCGATGCCCTGGACGGCCCTTGAGGCCACCAGCGAGGTGAGGTCGTTGGACAGGCCGCAGAAGAGGGATGCGGCGGAAAACAGGAGGAATCCGGTGACATAGACCTTCCTTATGTGGCCGGAATCGGCTATCCTGCCGAAGGTCAGCATGAGCCCGGCGATCATCATGAAGTACATGATCGTGACCCATGCAACCTCGCTGGTGTCGGTACCGAAGGCCTGGGCTATGGAAGGGAGGGCGATGCTGACTATGCTTGCGTCCAGCCCGTCCATGAAGACGCCGAAAGCCATGGCTATAAGCGCCAAAACCTCCAGCCTCGTCAGACCCATGGTGCCGTCTATAAGGCGCCAGTTATTTGATTCTTCACATCAGGAGCACAGGGAGTATGAGGCATCCGCACAGGACGGTCTTCCCGTTCTCCGCGGATACGGGTATCAGGCCTATGGCCAGGGCGGAAGCCAGTATCACGATCCCCCAGAGGCCGGTGGTGGCGACCACCATCAGTACCAGGAACGCTATGACCGCCCTGTTCATCAGGTTCTGGGGCACGCGGCTGACCAGGCCGCACATGACCTCGGCGGAGCGGATCGTCAGGAAATAGCCCAGCAGGGAGCCGACGGCGGCGGCCAGGAGAAGGAGTATGAAGGGCTCCGTGGCAGTCCCGCGTATGGAGTCGCCCAGTATCTGCCCTATGACGATCACCGTCCCGGACCTCCCGCCGCCGGAGACGGACAACGTGACCAGCGAGAGCACGCTCGTCACGGTCCCTATCGACGCCACCGTGGATATGAACCTCTCGGGCGACCTGTCCGGCATTATCGTCGCCGATACGGTGGCCCCGACGGTCGATGTGATCCCGGGGAACCATCCCGCCACCGTTCCCATGATGACGCCCTTAAGTCCCGGTATCGGGCCGACGGGGTCGCCGCGGCATTCCTTCTGGGCGGGGAACGGGTGCCCCTTCGAAGCCATGATCATGGTCGGGAGTCCGAAGAGGCCGGTAAGCATGGGCATCAGCAGCGTCCCCTCGCCAAGGATCCCGGAGGCCGGGATAGGCATCTTCATCACGGCATACCCCAGGGCGCCCGAGAGGACGAACGCCGCGGTCCCGTACAGAAGGTTCCCCTTGCGGTACTCGTTCATGAGGAGCACCCCCGATACGATCAGGAGCACGATCTTGGTTATGCGGTCCATGGCATCGGACACCCCGTACGACATGATGTACTGGAGAGGCAGTGCCAGCAGCAGCGCCGAGGTGCATCCTACCAGGCTTCCTACCGCGGCCGCCCTCACGGCCTTCATCCCCTCTCCCCGGAGCAGCAGCCTGTGCCCGGGGAGGACCGACAGTGCGGTGTCCGCATCGGGCGCGCCGATGAACACCGACGGCACGAAATCCACGAACGAATGGACCACGGAGGCGGACATGATGAGGCAGCAGACGCCGACCGGTATCCATGATCCCGGTATCAGCTCCTGGAGGGCCCCGGCGATCGCAGGATATCCCACGAGAAGAAGGGATGCCAAGGTATTGACGTGGATCCCGGGTATGAGCCCGGTCAACAGGCCCATCACGGACCCTGCGAGGGAGAAGGCGACCACCAGGGAAATCAATGCCGGATCCACGCTGTCCCTTTGCAATATGATGCGATAAAGGCCGCACCCGCCCCGGCACCGATGGGTTACGGCATTGTCGTAATCGTCTAGGGCCGTTCCGCCAATCATTAATATAGGTGGCCCATTGCCACAATCGATACCATGAATGTAGACGAGAGACTGGCCTTAGTAATGAGGAATGCCGAAGAGCTCGTGACCGAAGAGGAACTCCGCACTCTCCTCACGGAGAAGGAAGAGCCCACGGCGTATATCGGATTCGAGCCGTCGGGTACCGTGCATCTGGGCTGGGTGCTCGTAGCTCAGAAGATCAGGGACCTGTGCGACGCAGGTTTCAAGGTGACCATATTCTGGGCGGATTGGCACGCCTACATAAACGATAAGCTCGGAGGCAACCTTGACAACATCCGGGTGTGCGCCAAGTACATGCAGGACTGCTTCCTGGCCCTGGGGGTCCCTCAGGACAAGGTCGTCTTCAAGTACGCCAGCGAACTCTGCTCCGAGATAGAGTACTGGGAGATGGTCATCAAGGTCGCGAAGGTCTCATCCCTGTCCAGGATCAAGAGGGCCATGACCGTCCTTGGAAGGTCTGAGGACGAGGCTGAGGTCGACGCATCCAAGGTGATCTACCCCATCCTCCAGGCGACGGACATATTCTTCCTCAACTGCGATGTCGCATACGCGGGGATCGACCAGAGGAGGGCCCACATGCTCGCCAGGGACGCCGCCGACAAGCTGGGATGGAAGAAGCCCGTGGCCCTTCACACGCCTCTGCTCCCCAGCCTCAAGGGCGGGAACAGGATGGACCCCATCGAGAACAAGATGTCCAAGAGCAAGCCCGAAGGGAACATAACGATCCACGACACCAGGGAGGAGATCGCCAAGAAGATGAAGAAGGCGTACTGCCCCATGGACCGCTTGGATGCCGAGGGCAACGAGGAGGTCAACCCCGTCCTGATGCTCTGCAAGTACATCATCCTCCCGAGGAACGGCAGCCTGTTCGTCGACCGCCCCGAGCAGTACGGCGGGCCTGTCACCTACAACTCCTACGAGGAATTGGAGGAGGCCTACTTCAGCAAGAAGCTCTCCCCCTTCGACCTCAAGACCGGTGTGACCGACGGTATGGCCAAGACCCTTGAGCCTGTGGCCGAATACTTCGCCGCTCACCCGGAGAACCGTGAGGCCCTGCAGAAGGTCCTCGAGGGACTCACCAAGCTCAGGTGAGAAAAATCAATTTTCAAGGAGGTCTCTGGCTTTCATATCCCGGAAGACCTCCATCGTTCTCATCATGCATATGTTGAGGATCGCTTCGACATCCCCGATCCCGGAGAGGCCTGCCGCTCCGTCGTGACCTCCGCCGTCGTTCAGGGTCTCGTTACCTATCCCTTTGAGGATCTCTCCGAGGTTCACTCCTTTGCGGACCGCCTCCTGCGTCGCCCTCGCGCTCACGCGGAAGGTCTCGTCGCGCTGGGAACCGACGAACACGACGTCGGCGCCCGCATTGAGGATCGCCCTGCATGAGGACGCCTCGAAGCTCCCTCCGAAGGAGGTCGCCACGATGTAGTTCCCTACGCGGTTGAACCTGGTCCTCTCGATGGCCTTCAGCATCGCGATCCTCTCGGAGATCGATTCCGGCGCCTTCGTGAGGTTGAACGCCTCGTCCATGTTGATGTCGCACTTCCTCATGATGTCCGCGAATGCCTCAAGTAATTCGGGCTTGGCGAACTGGAAGTGGCCGCTGTCCGTTATCATCCCGCCGATGAGCATCAGGCCCATGTCGCGCTCTATGGGGATCCCGGCGCCGTCCAGGATGCACTTGATTATCTCGCAGCAGGATGTCCTGCGGTCATCGCAGTAGAAGTCGTAGCCGTCCCATCTCCCGGAGGGCATATGGTGGTCTATGATGATCGCATCCTTGGGGATATCCAGGCCGCTCTCGAGCTGTTCCGGCGACGAGGTGTCCACGATGACGACCTGGTCGTAGGAAGAGATGTCGCATTCGTCCAGGATGGCCACGTCCAGCTTCTCGGTCACCAGCTTGGCCACGCGGTCCAGCCCGTTGGGGGCGAAGATGTCCGCATTGGGGAAGGCCCTCTTCAGGGCATAGGCGGACCCGACCGCATCCATATCCGCATTGCCGTGGACCAGGATGACCTTGTTCTTGCCTTTCAGCTTGTCCGCTATATCCCCGAACATAGGGGGCCCGATGCCGCAACAGGATAAAATATGTGGGGGCGGCGACCCCCAGGGTTTCAACGGCTCTTGTGCTTGCCGTTGCCGAGAAGTTTCTCGACGTACTTGTTCTGGTTCAGGCCAGTGATCAGGATGTCCGACCTGTAGAGTCTCACGGTCACCAGGATGGCGACGGTCGCGAAGGCGATCATGTACACGATGCCTGCGATGACCAGCGTCACATCCCCGTTGAGCAGCGCCTCCGTCGCCATCATCGGGTGGCTGAACGGGATGATGAACAGCAGGCACTTGATCAGGATGTTGGAGCCGTACCATCCGGAGAACATGACGATGAACATCGGGATGATGGCCAGGATGCTCAGGGGCATGGTCATGGTCTGTGCGGACTTGTAGTTCTTCGCGAAGGCGCCGAGGATCATGCAGATACCGAGGGCGCAGGCGATGGACAGGAACATGGACAGCGCCACAAGCGCATAGTCGGCGACCCCGAGGGACAGGCCCAGCTCCGCCAGGTCGACGGTGCTCCCGTCCACGGTTATACCGGTCAGGGACCCTATGTAGAAGCTCATACCTATCATGTAGGCCAGACCGAACACCAGTCCCACGACGGCGGCCGCGATGATCTTACCGGTGACGATCGTGGTCCTCTTGATGGGCAGCGTCAGGAGGGTCTCGAGGGTCTTGTTCTCCTTCTCGGATCCCATGGAGCTGATGACGATGCTGCCGACCATCATTATGATTATCATGATGATCATGGGGATCAGCATGGTCTGCCCGCTCAGGGCGCTGCTGATCGCGGACGGGGTGACATCATCGTGGGCGACTCCCTTGATGTAGGTGACGGTGCCGCTGCCGTCGATGGGCGAGACGATGAACGAATAATGCGCATACTCCTCCTGGGATCCGACCATGTACTGGGACAGGCTCTTGTTCATGATCCCTATGAGGGTGGAACCCACAGTGGAGGATACGGTGCCGCTTATCATTCCGCTGGGCTCGTACACGTAGTACTGGTAGATCTTTCCGTATTTGCCCGATTCCACGTCCTGCTTGAAAGAGTCCGACAAGACCAAAGCCAAGGGCAATCCTTTCTCGGTCATCTCGGTCAGAAGGTCGTCGGAGTCCAGCTTGAAGACGTAGCTGTCGATCTTGGAAGCGGGTATCCCGCTGTTGATGTAGATGTTCTTGAGCATCTCGTAGGCGTTCCATTCGCCGGATACGGTGTCTACCACCTGATCCTCGTAGTTGGCTATACCTATCACCGGGAGCTCTGTGTTCTTGCTGATCTCTCCGCCGATGAGCCCACCGAGGCAGGCGAAGAGTATGACCATGATCATCACGGATGCGACCGATCCCGGGGTGAGGAGTTCCTTGACCTCCTTCTTCACGATGGTTGTAAGATGGTTCATGCGCCCTTCACCGCCGTCACGAAGACCTCTTCGAGGGTCTCCTTCCCGTACTTCTCTTTCAATTCAGCGGGCGTCCCCACATCTATGAGGTTACCCTGGTCGACCATGCCGACCCTGTCGCACAGCATGTCCACCTCGAACATGTTGTGGGAGGACATGACGACCGTGACACCGCTCCTAGCGATCTCGCGTATGACCTCCCTTATCTCGTATGCGTTGATGACGTCCAGTCCGGATGTCACCTCATCCATGATGGCCAGTTTGGGGGAGGTCATGATCGCCCTCGCGATGAGCAGCCGGCGCATCATCCCTTTGCTGTATGTGTCCACGCGGTAATCGATCTTGTCACCGAGATCGGCCAACTGTATCCCTTTCTCGACCATGGCCTTCTTCTCCTCTCCCGAGACGAAGAAGCTCGCCATGAACGATAGGTAAGCCCTCCCTGTGAGGTCCTTGTAGGCCCCCGCATCCTCCGGGAGATAGCTTATCAGCTTCCTGACCTCGTCCGATTCCTTGGCAGTGTCCTTTCCGTAGACCTCGATGGTGCCGGAGGTGATCTTCAGGATGGTGGATATCATCCTGAGGATCGTCGTCTTTCCGGCCCCGTTGTGTCCAATTAGGCCGAAGATCTCTCCTTCGTGCACCGTCAGCGAGACCCCGTGGACCGCCTCTCTTTGACCATACGTCTTGCGTACGTCTCTAAGAACGAGTGCATCTGTCATGCCTGAGTGATTTAGAAAAAAGGATAAAGAGATATGCCCGGGGCGTTCCGCCCCGGCTGAAGATATCGGTTTTGATCAGTCCTGGACGTTACCCATGGCCTTGTTGATGGTCTCCTGGAGCGCAGTGTACTTCTCCTTGAGGGAGTTCTCCTGGCGCTCGAGGCTGCCGATCCTGACCTCCATGGTCTCGATAGAGTCCTCGAGGTCGGCCTTGAGGGAATCCAGGTCCTCGACCTTGATCATGAATGCTCCGGATGTCCTGTAGACGGCTCCGGGATTCTTGTCCAGTTCTTCCTTGGTCTTGACGAGCTCGCGCCTGTTGGCATCCATCTGCACCCTCTGCGAGGTGACTGCCTGAAGCTGCTGCTGGACCTGCTGGAACTGGGTGATCTGGTTCTGAAGCTGGGGGCTGATTCCGTTCATTGATTCACCTTGGTCAGATTTCCTATGTCTTCGATCACGCGTACGCATTCAAGGTATGAGTTGATGGCCGCTCTCATCGCCGTGGTGTCCGTCGCCCTGATGTGTATCAGGGCCTCGTCACCCTTGAGCTCGATCCTCGTCTCGGTGCGGGGCAGTTCCCTGCCCGCCTCTGGCGAGATGGACGGGACCGCGACCGGGGCCGCGGGTCCGCTGATCCTGAGTTCGGCCTCGATCATCTCAATCCGTGCCGTAGACCTTCTTGTCCACCGGCCTGTCCTTGAGGAAGATCTTGTACCCGCACTTCTCACACTGGAGTCCGAGCGAGTTGACGTTCTGAGGCTCGTTGCACTTGGCACACCTGTATTCGCCTGCGTTCATCGTAATCGCCTCTCGGAAAGACTCACTGCTCTGAAACCTGGGACAGTTCCTTCTTGGCGTTGGGGCTGTATGCGGTGGCCGCGAACTTCGTGTCGCAGTGCTTGCAATACCAGATGCCGGAGCTGACCCTCTTGACGGCCATGTGGTGGCAGACGGGGCACTCGTGCTTCCCCTTCTGGTGGGCCTCGATGGTCTTGATCCTGTTGCGTACAATGACTCCGTATCTCGCTCCGAACCTTCCGGAACTTCCTGCTTTCTCTGTTCTCTTTGACATTGAATTCACCCGATGATTTTCCTGATCTCGGCACCCTTCTCTACAGCTCTGTCGAGACAGAGGCTGAGTTCATCAAGTGTGATCGAACCACGTCCGCCCTTCTGCATGGCCCTGAAGTTGCCATTGTCGTCGGTCGTAACCGTCAGACGGGCAGTCGATATCTGTTCTTCGTCGAAATTAGGGTCTACTATTAAAGCATTACCTACTTTGGCCTCCGTGACAGATATGGGCAGGCATGTGATCGGCAGGGGCTTGTTCTCGCCTTTGCCGTACTGCTCCCCGGGGATGGTGGCGGACTTGAGGGCGCATACCGCCGCGAGGTTCGCCGCATCGAACAGGTTGCCGTCGTAGTCGAGGGCGTAGATGTCGACGAAGCACATCCATACCTCCTCTCCGGGAACGATGCACAAAGCTTCCACATCGACCATTCCGGACTCGCGTATTCCGCGGTCCACGACACGGGCGAGCTCGATGGCGTCCTCTCCAGGCGGTCCGGATTCGAACGAGGGGTGGGCCATGGGGATGAGCTCGGCGCCGGTGGTAAGGACTCCGATGTTGGGGGTGTCCGGGAAGGGCGTTCCGGGGATGATCTTGACTCCCGCGATGACCTCGGTCTTTCCGAGCTTCACCCTGGCGGATCCGTCCGCGCTCTCGATGACATTCGTGCAGACCTCTATCTTGCGGACGTCCGTGAGGGTACGGCCGTCGAGCCTCTTCCCTTCGTCGATCAGCTTCAGCATGTGGTCGCGCTTGATCTCTGACATTATCTCGGTCATTCGGATTCCTCCTCTGCCTTCTTGGAGTAGCGTCTCTTGAGAGCATCCTTCTGCAGCTCGTGGAGCTCGTGGCATCCAGCAACTGCCATCTTGATGCCGCGGTCGAACTCCTCGCGGGTCATGTTACCGTCCATCTGCAGGAGAACGATCTCGTCTGTGGAAGGGATGATGGCGATGGGCACATCGGCCTGTCCGTAGTTGTCCTCCTCCTTGTTGAGGTCGAGGAGAACGTGGCCGTCCGCCTTTCCGCAGGCGAGCGCGGGGACGATGTCCCTCATGGGGATCCCCGCATCGGCGAGGGCGACGGATGCCGCCGTGAGACCGGCGCACCTTGTACCGGCGTTCGCCTGGAGGATCTCGATGTAGACGTCGATGGATGCGCGGGGGTAGAGCTCGGTCAGGACGACCTTCTCGAGGGCCTCCGAGATGATCTTGGAGATCTCGATGGACCTTCTGTCCGGTCCGGGCCTCTTCCTGTCGCTCACGGAGAACGACTGCATGTTGTACTTGCACTGCACGATGGCCTTCGTGGGGTCCTGAAGATGCCTGGGGTGGCACTCCCTCGGGCCGTAGACGGCCGCCAGGACCTTGTTCTTTCCAATCTCTACGTATGCGGATCCGTCCGCATTGTTGAGGACTCCAGCCTCAATCTTGAAGGGCCTGTGCTGCTCGGCGGTCCTTCCGTCGATCCTGAGGCCGTTCTCATCAACCAATACCATATCTGTGTGTCCGCTCATGGTCACTCATCCCCCTCGTCATAATCGTCCTCGTCCTGAGGGATCTTCTTCTCGATAAATTCTTTAATCCTGTCTGTCAGGTTGCCGGACTGGGCCTGCTCCTCGATCATCTCGATCGCCTGGATGGCCACCTCGGCGTTCTCGTCCTCTCCGTCCACCCAGATCCATCCGTTCTGTCCGACGGTGATGCGGCAGTCGGTCATGTTCTTGAGCATGGAGATCATGGATCCGCTCTTCCCGATGACCCTGGAGACCTTGGTGTGGGAGATCTTGACGAGCCTTCCGCCCTCGATCCTCCTGAGTCCCGAGTCCTTCATGGTGACGGAGATCTTCTTGCTCTCGTCCACCGACAGGACCTTCAGCAGCACGACGTTGCCGATGGTCAGGTATCTTGATGTGTCCCCGAATTCGACTTTCCAGGGGACTTCGCTCACATGCAGTGGTGCAGGGTAGGGTGCACCGATGTCAACCAGCCAGTTCGAGGGTCCGATGTCCACGATTATACCGAAGACCGTGTCCCCGGATGTGGGCATATACCCTCCCCTGAGCGGGATGACTCCAACCGTGTTCTGGAAGACATTTCTCACTCCCATAACACTGGCACGAACTTTGCCGTCTAACACGTATGCGTTGTCGCCGGGCCTCATCCCCGTTCCGTCGAGGATATCGCCGGGCACGACTATCTCGCGTGTATGTCTGGCATTTCTTCTTTCCATTTTATCACTCTCGCGAATGTCAATTTATGAGTTTCACGGAAGCCGAGCCCTTGGTCTTGTGCTTCAGCTTGTCCGTGAGGTCGTTTATCAGGCCTGCAGGGATCTCCATGACCCCGATCCAGGATCCGTCGGCGGTCCATTCCTCCCTCTCGACTATACCGAAGCTGATCAGGTCGTCGTAGCAGCGGCCGTAGTCCGCCCCGTTGAGCTTGATGGCGATATGGGACTTCTCGAACCTGATGGGCAGGAGGGGTCTTAGGAGCTTCATGGCCTCGTCGATCTCCTTGTCCAGAGGTTTGAAGGGATCGACATGGAACTTGGCCTCCTCCAGGGCCAGCTGGATCCTCAGCGGGGGGTGGGGCGTGTGGGTCTGGGGATTGATCGCATTGGCGGCGATGTATGTGATGATTTGCTGCTTCTTGGCCTCCAGCATCTCCTTGCGCTGTTCGGCCGTGATCTGGATCTCGCCCTTCTCGACGATCTTCCGGGCGATCTCCCCGATGTCGTCTGTCCCGAAGGCTTCCTTGACCTTGTCCTCGGCAGGCTTGGTTCCCTTGCTTGCGTTCTTGAAGACGTCCTCGACTGCCATGTACTCGACGATATCGAAGGTCTTCCCCTGTTTGATCAGGTCCACCACCTTGGGATCCAGGAGGATCTCGAAGGTCTCCCCGTGGGTCTCAAGTCTGGCGGTTATCGCATCATCAAGGCTGACCATTACGACGCCTCAGTCCTTCTCTTTGGGCTTCTTCTCGTCCTTCTTGAGGAGCGCCTCGACCTCTTTCTCGCTCAGTCTCCTGAACTTCTTGCCGACCTCGGCCACGCCGATCTCGACGGTCTCGGGGTTGGGTCTCTCCTCGATGGCTGATTCGAGAGCCTTGAGGCCGAGTTTCATGGCGGTGTTGAAGGGCATGTCGTCCTTGTACTCCTTCTCGAACATTTCCATGACCGCGGCGCGGCCGCTTCCGATTCCGGTAGCCTTGTAGGCCACTAGAGCTCCCGAGGGGTCGGTCTCGAAGAGGTGGACTCCGAGGTCGTCGGTACCGACGACGAGCAGTGCGGTACCGAACGGGCGGGCCCCGCCGTACTGTGTGAACTGCTGCTTGTAGTCGCAGACCTTCTTGACGAGCACCTCGACCGAGATGTTCTCGCCGTAGATCACCCTGTGGTTCTGGGCCTCCTTCCTGGCCTCGTCGACAAGCATCCTGGCGTCTGCGACCAGTCCGGATGTGGCGCATCCGATGAAGTCGTCGATGTCGTGGATCTTCTCTGTGGATTTGGGCTCGAGAAGCTTGCTCATGGACCTTTTGTCCACGATGAGGGCCACTCCGTCCTTGTACTTCAGTCCGATAGTGGTCGAACCTTTCTTGACAGCCTCACGGGCGTACTCTACTTGGAAAAGTCTTCCGTCAGGGGAGAAGACTGTAATCCCCCTGTCATAAGCCATTTGTCCGGGTTGCATAATTGCTGCTCCTATATCTTTACGCGACGGGATTCTTAAAGTATTATAAAAGGACGTTGTAGGCCTGTTCAGTCTCGGCGCTTCTTTTTCTGGGGGACCTTGAGTTCGGGGTAGATTTCGCGGATCTTGCGGAGGGTCCCCGAGGCGATGAGCGACTGGGAGCCCGGATACCTCTCCAGCATCCTCTCGGTCACCCGGTCGGTCTCCGCTGGGCTGCACCGGATGATCGCCTTGCCCCCGAAAGATGTTATCACCCTCAAATCTGGCATCTCCGGTTCCAGTACCGAGAGCGTCTCCAAGACGCCGCTCCTGCCCTCGTCTTCGGGCACAACGAAGACGATGTAGCGCCTTCTTCCGCGGACTGCCTTCACCACCATGGAGGAGGGGTAAATCGACCTCCAACTTAATGTCTTCCCAAGAGCTCGGAGCGCGTAGCTCCGACTTACCGAATAATCTGTTTATTTAAGGTTTGCCTAAATTTTTTTAGGGTTTTGAATGGATGGTCCGCTTATCCATCCATCTCTATGAGCCAGACATTTTTTAATAACATTTTTGCCCAAAATTGCAATATTTAATCTTTATCTTAACACTGTTAATGAATATTGGCTATTTTTACTTCGCCTAAATACGAAATAATTTGAAAAATTTAACTAAAAATCAAGTAGCAAAATCCTGAAAGATAACAGTAAAGAACAACGTATCTGCAAAGTCTGGCTCATTGGTTTCCAATCGAAAAATCCAAAACATTTAATTTTCACTAAAAGGTACCTTCGCAGGTGACAAGTAAAAATGCAAGGATTCTATTTAAATTTTATTTGGTTGCCCTTAATATACCTTGATTGCATCTATAATTTATTCCTTAAACGGAGGCAATGAATTGAGTAAATCGGCATTGGTTATCGGAGGAGGAATTGCGGGTATTCAGGCGTCGCTTGACCTTGCAGACAGGGACATTCATGTCTACCTCGTGGAGAAAGACCCCACGATCGGTGGAATTATGTGCCGTCTCGACAAGACATTCCCTACGAACGACTGTTCCGCATGTATCCTCTCGCCTAAAATGGCGGATTGTAACGGACACCCGAACATCGACGTTCTGACCTATCACGAGGTCCAGAAGGTCGAGGGTGAAGCAGGCAACTTCAAGGTGACTGTCCTCAAGAAGGCCAGGTACGTCAATCCCAAGGAATGTACCGGTTGCGGGGACTGTATCGCCAAGTGTCCTGTCAAGAACATCCCGGACAAGTACGAGTTCGGGCTCACAACAAGGAAGGCAATCTACATCCCCCACGCACAGGCAGTGCCCCGTGTCGCGGTCATCGACTCGTCCGTGTGCATGAAGATCAACAAGGACAAGTGCGGAAACTGCGCCAAGGTCTGCGGAAAGGGTGCCATCCACTACGACGACAAGGACGAGCTCATCACACTCGATGTCGGCTCGATCATCGCCGCCGCCGGATTCAAGGTCTGGGACGCAAGCGTCGCGACCGAGTACGGATACGGCAGGTTCCAGAACGTCGTCACCGCGATCGAGTATGAGAGGATCATGTGCGCATCCGGACCTCACAGGGGACACATCGTCTGCCCCTCCAACGGAGAGTCGCCCAAGAAGATCGCATACATCCAGTGCTGCGGTTCCAGGTCCCAGAAGAAGGGCTGGAAGAAGTACTGCTCGTCCGTCTGCTGTATGTACGCGACCAAGCAGGCCATGATCACAAAGGAGCACGGAGACCTCCAGGAGGACATCTTCTTCATGGACATCAGGTCCTACGGAAAGGAGTTCGAGG
>Ga0310696_10002528_pt1 | contig 24041 bp, 15 predicted proteins | sample AusTroGonzalo_MG_4_FD_203885 | JGI IMG/M metagenome (GOLD analysis project Ga0310696, IMG submission 203885) | Bovine rumen microbial communities from tropical cattle in Woodstock, Queensland, Australia - Gonzalo_02 (v2) (version 2) | ecosystem: Host-associated > Mammals > Digestive system >...
GTACGCAAAGGAATACATGCGCTTCCTGTCCGTCGCGAAGACGGAGCGCAGGGCCTACGCAGAGGCGGTGCGCCTCATTGAGGCAGCGGGATTCCGCGAGCTTTCAAAGGTCAAGACGCTCAAGCCTGGCGACAAGGTCTACCGCGGCTACCACGGCAAGACGCTGATGGCATGCGTCGTGGGCAGCGCCCCGTGCTCCGAGGGAATCAGAGTCGTGGGCGGCCACACCGACGCGCCTCGCCTTGACCTCAAGCCCCGCCCCATCTACGCCAAGGACGGCATAGTGTACTTCGACACCCACATGTACGGCGGCATAAAGAAGTACCAGTGGCTCGTGATGCCGCTCGCGCTCTATGGAGTGGTCGTGCGCAAGGACGGGACGAAGGCCGAGATCGCCGTGGGCGACAAGCCCGGTGATCCCGTCTTCATGATCTCCGACATTCTCCCCCACCTCGGCAAGGACCAGGAGAAGAAGACGCAGAAGGAGTTCTTCCCGGCCGAGGATCTCGATGTGATAGCCGGTACTCTTCCGCTTGCGGGCGAAGACGACAAGAAGCCGGCCGCGAAGCAGGCGCTCGTGGACTTTCTCAAAAAGGAGTACAAAGTCACGGAGGAGGACCTTCTCTCCGCGGAGCTCGAGATAGTGCCGGCCGGAATGCCGCGCGAGGTCGGCTTCGACCGCTCCCTCATAGCGGCGTACGGCCATGACGACCGCGTGTGCGCCTACGCCGGGCTCAGCGCGCTTCTCGACGTGGCGGCGAAGCGGCGCCCGCCGGCCAAGACGTGCGCCGTCATACTCTGCGACAAGGAGGAGATCGGCTCGACCGGCGCGTCCGGCATGGACAGCTCCTTCTTCGAGAACACGGTGGCGGAGCTTCTCGACCGCCAGAACTCAAAGTGCCGCGACATCGACGTGCGCCGCGCCCTCGAGAGGTCCACGATGCTCTCGGCCGACGTCACCGCCGCCGCCGACCCGCACTTCCCGGACGTCGACTCCACCGGCAACGAGGCGCGTCTCAACAAGGGGCCCGCCGCCTCCAAATACACCGGCGGCGCCTCGAAGAGCGGCGCCAGCGACTGCCGCGCCGAGTTCGTCGCATACGTCCGCCGCGTGATGGACGACGCGGGCGTAACGTGGCAGATGGCCGAGCTCGGCAAGGCCGAGAAGGGCGGCGGCGGCACGATATCAATGTTCATGGCCCGCTTCGGCATGGACGTCCTGGACTTCGGCACGCCGCTTCTCAATATGCACGCCCCATGGGAACTCGCGGCGAAGACGGACTGCTTCTGGACCCAGCGCGCCTATCGAGCCTACTTCGACGGCCCATGTTCCCCGTCGATCAGGTGATTCCCGCCGTACGGGACTCCCTGGAGAGGAACCGCACGGTCGTTCTGCGCGCCCCCCCCGGGACGGGCAAGACGACCCGCGTCCCTCCCGCTCTTCTCGACGCATCATTTCTCGCGGGGCGGAAGGTGCTGATGCTGGAGCCCCGCCGCCTCGCCGCCAGAAGCTGCGCCGCCTACATCGCCCGTTCTCTCGGCGAAGGCGTGGGCGGCACGGTGGGCTACTCCGTGCGGCTCGACAGGAAGGTCTCGGCGAAGACGCGCCTCGAGATCGTCACCGAGGGGCTGCTCGCGCGACGCCTCCTGGACGATTCTGAACTTTCGGGCGTCGGGCTCGTCATCTTCGACGAATTCCACGAAAGGTCTCTCCAGTGCGATCTCGGCTTCGCGATGGCGCTCGACGTAAGAAGAGCGCTCAGGCCGGACCTGCGCCTCGTCGTGATGTCGGCGACTCTCGACACGGAATCCGTCGCCGCACACCTTGGAGACGCCGACGTGCACACCGCCGAGGCCCGCGTCTTTCCCGTCGAGACTCGCTATCTCCAGATGGAATCGACTGCGCCGATCTTCTCGCAGATGTCGGGCGCCGTGCGGCGGATTCTGCCGGAATCCCAGGGCGACGTGCTCTGCTTCCTCCCCGGCGAAGGCGAGATACGCCGCACGGCCGAGGATCTGGGGTCGATTCCCGGCGTGGAGGTGGCGCCGCTCTACGGCGCGCTTCCAAAGGAGGAGCAGGATCGCGCGCTCAGGCCGTCCGCAGACGGCAAGAGGAAAGTTGTGCTTGCCACCTCCATCGCGGAGACGTCGCTCACCATAGAGGGCGTGAGGACCGTAGTGGACTCAGGGCTCATGAGGGTGAGCAGGTTCTCGCCGGCGTCCGGCATGAGCAGACTCGAAACGATGCGCCTCACGCGCGACCGCGCCGACCAGAGAAGGGGGCGCGCCGGCCGTACCGCGCCGGGCATCTGCCTCCGGCTCTGGACCGAGGCGCAGGACCGTCTGCTCGCCCCGGCGATGAAGCCGGAGATCGAAGATGCCGATCTCGCGCCCGTGGTGATGGCGGCGGCAGAGTGGGGCACAACGTCCATAGACGGCCTGCCGTGGCTCACGCCGCCGCCCTCCGCAAGCTGGCAGAACGCGAAATCCCTTCTTGAAATGCTGGGCGCCATCGACTCGTCGGGCCGGCTCACCGAACGCGGCCGGCGCATGGCGCGCATATCGGCCCATCCGCGCCTCGCGAACATGATCCTCGCAACGGGCAACGCTCTTCTCGCGGCCATAATAGAGGAGGGCGCGCCGCATTCCGTCACGGACATCCGCGACGTGCGCCCCACGCCACGCATGAAGGAGCTCGCGCGCCGCTGGGGCGGAGGCGGCGGCGGCGAGGCGGGCGAGGCGCTCGCCCACGCGTACCCGGACCGCATTGCGCGAAACCGCGGCAACGGCACCTTCCAGATGACGTGTGGACGCGGCGCGTTCATGGACCGCGCGGAGCCGCTCTCCTCGTCGCAGTATCTCGTCCTTTGCGATCTCGACGACCGCGGCGGCGACGCCAGAATCCATCTCGCCGCCCCCATCTCCGAGAGCGCCATCGAGGAGACGTTCGCGAAGGAAATTTCGGAAACGATGGTCACACGATGGGACAGACGCCAGGAATGCGTGGTGTCCGCAAAGGAACGCCGCCTGTGGAAGATGGTGATGCGCTCCGGCGGCCAGGCCGCGCCAGATCCCTCTCAGGTCATGGCCGCCCTCTTCGAGGGAATCCGGCAGAAGGGCGTGGCCAATCTACCGTGCTGGACGCCGGCGCTGCGCCAGCTCCAGTCCAGAATCCTCTTCCTGCGCCGCGTGATGGGCGACAGCTGGCCCGACGTCTCCGACTCCGCCCTCGCCGACCATCTCGAAGATTGGTTCGCGGGATTCGCCGACGGCATGTCGCGCTGGGCGCACCTCGAAAAACTCGATCTCGCGGCCATCCTCTCATTCGCCGTCTCCGAGGCAGGACACGACAGGCGTGAACTCGACCGTCTAGCGCCCGTGAAGATGGAAGTCCCGTCCGGGTCGTCCATGACGATACACTACGAGGAGGCGGAGCCGTTCGTGGCGGCGCGCCTCCAGGAATGCTTCGGGATGAAGGCCACTCCGCGCCTTGCCGACGGACGCGTTCCGGTCGTGATGCACCTGCTCTCCCCGGCGCATCGGCCCGTGCAGATAACAAAGGATCTTGAGGGCTTCTGGCGCAGCTCCTACGAACTCGTGCGCAAGGATCTGCGAGGGAGGTATCCGAAGCACTACTGGCCGGACGATCCGGCCACTGCCATGGCCACGCGCAGAGTCCGCCCGCCCCGGACGTGATTTGCGCGGATAGCAGAGCGCAACGCCAGCGGAATATGGTATAATCTCCGCCATGAAAACGAAAATCAGAACCATTCTTGCGGCTGGCGCGATCGCCGCCGTCTCATCCACTCTCTCGTCCGGGTGCTGCTCGTCATGCGACGGCGCGGCCTGCTCCCCGAAGGACGTCTCGTGCAGCTGCGCGGCGGATCCGAAGTCCTGCTCATGCAAAACGTGCGGCTGCGCCGAATGCTCGTGCCCATGGGGGAACTGGGCCCTGTTCCTTCCGTACGACGCCATGAACGCCGGCCATCTCATTCTTGAGAAGGGGGCAGACGGTAAGCCGTGCGCGAAGCTTCTATGGCGCTGGGCCAGCCCGACCGCCGACATGGACGTGTCGGTGGACGGCGCAAAGTTCATGGTGCGCCGTTCCTTCTCAAAGCCCAAGGGCAAGGAGAACGACAAGGCCGCATGGCGTGCGCTGCGCGTCACCGGCGTCGTGAAGGGCAAGACTGCCGACTGCGTGGCCGTGAACGTGGACGGCAACGGCAAGGAGATCGACAAGCCGATCTCATTCACCGCCAAGCGCAACCCGCCGATCGGACCTGCGCCCGACCTCTCAAAGGTGAAGTACGGCGCGCCGGTGAAGCTCCTGGCCGGGACGATGGACGACTTCGCGCTCATGGGCGGCCCCAAATCCAGCAGGGTCAACGGCTGGACGCTCAAGGACGGCGTGCTGTCGAACAGGATCATGCGCGACAAGGACGGCAAGTCCCTCCACAAGAACGGCAATCTGCAGACGAAGCGCGCCGACTTCTTCGACTTCAACCTCAAGTACGAGGTGCGCGTGCTGCCCGGGTGCAACTCGGGCGTCTACCTTCGCGGCATATACGAAATCCAGGTGCTGGATTCCTTCGGCAAGGAGGTTGACTGCCACAATATGGCGGCGTTCTACGGGCGCATAACTCCGTCGGTGGCCGCCGAAAAGCCCGCTGGCGAATGGCAGACGGTCGACGTGACGCTCGTGGACCGCCACGTGACGGTGGTGCTGAACGGCAAGAAGATCATAGACAACAGGCCTGTTGAGGGCGTGACTGGCGGCGCGATGACTGCGGACGAGTTCGTGCCCGGCCCGATCTACTTCCAGGGCGACCATTCCGACGCCGACTTCCGCAACATGGTGCTGACGCCTGTCGTCAAGTGACGGCGATTCGCCCTATGGACGACGCCGAGACGATTGCCGCCATAGCCACTCCGCCTGGGCGTGGCGGCGTCGCCGTCGTCCGCGTGAGCGGGCCGGAGGCCTTCTCCGTCGCCTCAAGAGTCTCCGGTCGAAGCGTCCATGCATCGCAGGCCGGGCGCTTCATGCACGTCCGTTTCCGCAACGCAGCGGGTGAGGAGCTGGACGACGGGCTTCTGCTCGTGTTCTCCTCCCCCCGCTCGTACACTGGCGAAGACGTTGTGGAGTTCCAGTGCCACGGCGGCACTGTTGCGCCGCGCCGCGTGCTGGAGGCCGCTCTCGAGGCGGGGGCCCGGCTCGCCCGCAGAGGCGAATTCACCATGCGCGCCTTTCTGAACGGGCGTCTCGACCTTTCGGCGGCCGAGGCCGTGATCGACCTTGTGGACGCGAAGACGGATCGCTCCGCCCGCGACGCCGCAATGCGCCTCGGCGGCGGACTCTCGGACGAGTTCGACTCGTTCTACTCTTCGGCGCTCGACATCTCGGCGCGCATCGAGCACGCTCTCGATTTCGACGAGAACGAACTGCCGCCGAGTTTCGCGGACGATCTCGCACGGGACGCGGACTCTCTTCGGTCCGCAATCGCCGTCCGCCTTTCCACCGCCCGCGAAGGCATGATGCTTAGAGACGGCGCGCTCGTCGTCCTGGCGGGACCTCCCAACGCCGGCAAGAGTTCTCTTCTCAACGCTCTTCTCGGGAAAGACAGGGCGATAGTCTCGCCCGAGCCTGGCACAACGCGCGATTCCGTGGAGGAATGGGCGGAGATTGGAGGATGGCCCGTGCGCCTGGCCGACACCGCCGGAATCCGCGACGCATCCAACCCCGTGGAGGCAGAGGGCGTGGCGCGCGCCCGCGCGCTCGTGGAGAAGGCCGACGTCGTGCTGGCCCTGGACTGCGACATTCCCTGTGCGATGCGCATACACGCCAAGTGCGATCTTGGCCCAGGGGAGGGGCTGCCCGTCTCGTCGCTGACTGGCGAGGGGCTTCAATCTCTCAAAGAGGCCATCGCCGAAAGGCTCGCCGCCGTAGCCGCCCGTGCGGACGACACGTCCGGCGCGGATGTCACCACTCGCCAGAAGGAACTGCTCGACGCGGCGGCGGCGGCGCTCGACGGCGCGCGCGCGTCGCTTTCGGCTTCGGAATGGGTGGTTGCCGCAGGTGAACTGCGTGTCGCTGCCGAATCGCTTGGAAGGCTGACGGGCAAGGTGTATTCGAGCGACATCCTAGATGCACTCTTCTCCCGCTTCTGCATAGGGAAGTAAAAGGCCGCTGCTGCGCTCACGGTTGCGCGCACAAGGACAGCAGGGGAGTTGACTTGTCATCCTAGAGATGTGCGTGCAGCCATGCGCGGCGGGAATATGGTATAATTCTCGCGTGGCAAAAAGAATGAACAGGATTTCCGTGGGCCTGGTGAGCCTGGGGTGCGCCAAGAACGCGGTGGACCTCCAGGTGGCGGCGGGCCATCTCGTCTCGTCTGGATGCGTGCTGGCGCCCGATCCGGACAGGTGCGACGTCGTTCTGGTGAACACGTGCGCCTTCATAGAGTCGGCGCGCGAGGAGGCTGTCGCCGAGATTCGGCGGGCTTGCGCGCTCAAGGCCGCAGGGCGCTGCCGCGCGGTGGTCGTGGGCGGATGCTTCGCTCAGAGGTACGGGCAGAGGCTCGCAGAACTTTTCCCCGATGTGGACGCCTTTCTCGGCATCGACGCGATAGACCGCATTTCCGAGGTGCTCGTCCGCGCGCTGGATCGGCGCGGCGGCCCACAGTACTTCGACATGCCGTCGTCGCCGCCAAGCCGTCTCTTTGATCCGCCGGTGCCGGCGCTGCGGTTCACGGGATCCGCGTTCGCCTATCTCAAGATCGCCGAGGGATGCGCGCATCGCTGCAGCTACTGCGCCATACCGGGAATACGCGGGCGCTACAGGTCGCGTCCGATGAAGGGCATCCTCGCCGAGGCGCGCGCGCTGCTGAAGACCGGCGTGAGGGAGCTCAACGTGATCGCGCAGGATCCGATGCTGTGGGGCGTTGACCTGAAGGGCGGCGAGAGGCTCGTGGATCTTCTGAGGGCGCTCGACGGACTTCGCGGCGACTTCTGGATACGCGTGCTCTATTCGTATCCAAGCGAGATCACGGATGAGTATCTCGACTGGCTCAACACCGCGCGGCACGCGGTGAAGTACGTCGATGTCCCGCTCCAGCACACCGACCCGGCGGTGCTCAAGGCGATGGCGCGCGGGGGCGCGGTGAAGGCCACGCTCTCCGCCGCGGAGCGCATCCGCGCCGCGGTGCCGGGAGTGACTTTGCGCACGACGGTGATGACGGGCTTCCCGGGAGAGACGGACGAGGCGTTCGCGCGTCTTCTTGCGGACGTCAAACGCATGGCGTTCGATCATCTGGGGGCATTTGCATTCTCGCCCGAGGAGGGGACGCGCGCGGCGTCCATGCCCGGCCGTCCGCCTGCTTCCGTCGCACGCCGCCGCGAGCGGGCGGTCATGGCGGCGCAGCGCCGCGTGTGGTCTGCCAGGGCGGGGAAGATGGTCGGGGGCGTGTTTCGGGCGCTCGTGGTGGCGCCGGGAGTTGCGCGTCTTGAAAGCCAGGCGCCGGAAGTGGACGGCGTGGTGATTCTTGAACGACGTGGCGCGCCCCCGGCAGGAGAGTTCGCCGACGTTCTGATAACGTCCGTGGATGGCTACGACTTCAGGGGGCGTGCGGCAAGATGAAGGAAGGAGTGTTCTTCCAGGATCTTGCCGTGCTGATGTCTGTCGTCGGCATAGTCTCCATAGTGTTCACGAAGCTGCGCTGGCCAAAGGTGATAGGCTATCTGTTCGCCGGCATGCTGATGAGCGCGAACACGTGGGGAGGGAGCTTCCTCGTGGACGAGACGTCCGTATCGACGATCGGACAGCTCGGCATCGTCTTTCTGATGTTCGGCCTGGGTCTCGGGTTCAGCGGAAGCGAGATGAAGAAGATCGGGCATGTGACCGTCCCCACGGCAGTCTTCGACGTCGCCATGATGATCTGGATCGGGTACACGGCCGGCCGCCATATCTTCGGATGGGGGAGCGTGCCGTCCCTTTTCCTCGGGGCGGCGATATGCGATTCCGCGACGACTCTTCTCACGAAGACAATAGACGAGATGAAGTGGACGAAACGTCCATTCGTGCGCTACATCTTCGGCACGACGATATTCGAAGACATACTCTGCGTGGGCGTGATAGCCCTCGTCACCGGCGTTGCGCAGGGACGCGGCATGTCGCTCGTCGCCGCAGGGCGCTCGCTTGGCGGACTCGCCGTGTTCTTCACAGGAGTGCTTGTGTTCGGCTTGATTCTCATACCGCGCATCTTCAACGGAGTCGCAAGGCTGAAGGACGACGAGACGCTTCTCCTGACGGCGCTCGGCGCGTGCTTTCTCGTCTCGTTCATAGCGGCTCGGCTCGACTTCTCACTGGCGCTCGGGGCGTTTCTCATGGGCATACTCGGCGCGTCCAGCGACGTGAGATCGCGCATCCATTCCCTCATGGCGCCGCTGGGAAACATGTTCGCCGCAGTCTTTTTCGTGACTATCGGCCTCTTGGTGGATCCAGTTGCGTGCTTCCATCATCTGCCGGCGATTCTCGGCCTGGCGGCTCTGATAGTGCTGGGCAAGGGGCTCAACTGCTTCGTCATGTCGATCTTGACGGGGCAGAGCGTGAAGGACGCGGTGCAGACGGGGCTGGGGCTAGCGCAGATCGGCGAGTTCGCCTACATGGTCGCGCTGATGTACATGACGCTCACGAACGACATGTCGAATCCGATGTACCAGATCGTGGTTGGCGCATCGCTCATAACGACCTGCCTGAACCCGGTGCTCATACGTTTTTCCGATCCATTGGGAGGCTGGCTTGAGGATCGCATGCCGTTGTCCGTGAAGGCGTGGCTCAAGTCGTACAACGACTGGCTGCAGAAGTACCGCAGCGCATTCGTCCCCACAAAGCTGCTGAAGCACATCCGCAGCCGCGTCGTGTGGCTGGCGGCGCTCGGGGCGCTGAACGTGGCGGTGGCGGTCCTGGCCACGATGCTCAGCGGGCGCGACTATTCTCGCTTCTCGGGCTTCTTTGAGGCGCACAAGCGCACTTTCTTCAGTCTGGCCGTAAACCTCTACTTCGCATCCATGGTCGCCCCTGCGGCCGGTCTCGCCCGTTCGCTTGGGCGCGACATCGCCCTGGTGCTTACGGGCAAGCGCTCTTCGAAGAGATGGAAGAGCGCGGTGAACCAGTTTCTCACGTGGGCGGTGACGGCCGCGACGCTCGTTCTCTTCTTCGTCGAGATCATGATGCTCAATCTGAACATACTTCCCGACGACGAGCCGGTGTGCGCCGCGATCGCGCTGTTCTTCATAGTCGTAGCCGTGTTCGGATGGAAGCGCTTCGCGCGCGCCGGGCGCGTGGCCGGCTACCGCTTCAACTCGGCAGTCCAGGCCGAGAAACGTCGCGCCGCGCGCGGCGGCGCCGTCACGACGCTGAGCGTGCCGACGGACTTCTACGGGAAGATGCCGATAGGCGGGAACTCGCAGGCGCTGGGCCGTTCGATAAGGGAACTCGACATACGCGCCAAGACAGGAGCGTCTGTCGTGAGCGTGGAACGCAGCGGCGAGAGACACCGCAACCCCGGGCCCGAATGGAAGTTCGCGGAAGGGGACGTGGTGGTTGCCATCGGAGAGCCCATGCAGCTTGCGGCTTTGCGCAAGTGCCTCGCAGGCGGCGAGGGGGACGGACTTAAAGGAAAGGACGAGACGCGATGAGGAAGGTGTCATTTCTGGCGGTGGCGCTTGCCGCCGCTTCTGCTGCGGTTGCGGATTCGGCAGACGAGGCGCTCGCCCTCGCGCGGCGCACGTACGACTACGTGGCGAAGTCCGTCCCCGCGGCGACGCTCAAACCGTACGCGCGGGAGCTCAAGATCGACGCCGAATGGCTCAGCTCCGCCTCAAACGCCCCCGCCGCCTACCGTCAGGGAATTGAACGCGCCATACGCGAGCTTAGGCGGCGCATCCTCTTCCTCCATCCCGATCTTCAGTTTGACAGGCTCCTTGCCGTCCAGCGCGGCATTCCGTACACTTGGGATCTCCACATGGTAGACCAGTATCTTGGCCGGTTTTCGCGTCCCGGCCCGGGACTTGTGGTCATCGAGAACTGGAGGGGCTCCCCCAAGAAGAAGATCCTGCTGGAGGGCAAGATGCCGGAGGGCACGGTGCTGAATCCGAACCTCCACTGGGATGCAGACAGGATTCTCTTCGCCTTCTGCGACCACACCGCTAGGCCGCCTGCCGGCTTCGACCCAATGAAGTACGGGTTCCATCCCGATGCCACGCCAATCCCGTGGCTTGGCGAGGCGGACCCCACCAATCCCATCTATGCCGGAAAGGACGGCAAGTTCGACAAGGCGGCCGAGGTGCGGCTTGCGCATCGTAGATACTTCATCTGGGAATGTGCCGCCGATGGTTCCTGGGTACGCCAGGTGACGGGCGGCCCCGGCGACAAGATGGAGACGCGGGATGGGCGGCAGACGGTTGTCGTCGAGGATGTAGATCCATGCTACCTCCCAGACGGCGGATTCGCCTTTGCCTCCACTCGCGCGCAGAATTTCGGGCGTTGCCACTGGGGCCGCTATACGCCATCCTTTCTCCTCTACCGCGGCGATCTTTCGCCCAACGGCGCCGTGAACATTCGCCCGCTCTCCTTCGGCGAGGCAAATGAATGGGAGCCGGCCGTCCTCAACGACGGGCGAATCGCCTACACTCGCTGGGACTACGTGAACCGCAACGCCGTGTGGCACCAGTCGCTCTGGACCATAAAGCCGGACGGGACCGGCGTGGCCCACCTATACGGAAACTACTCCGAACGAGTGTGCGTGGGCACCGAGATACAGCCCCTGCCAGACTCGCCGATGTGCGTGGCCACGGCATCGGCGCATCATTCCATAACAGAGGGTTCGCTTTTTCTCCTCGACGTGCGCAATGGCGAAGACGGCGACGCACCCGTGACGCGTCTCACTCCGGAGTCGCCGTTCCCGGAGTCCGAGGGATGGAATCTTCCGATGACGTACTGCAATCCGATGCCGGTGAACGACACTCTGTTCTTCTGTGCGCGCTCCGATCTGCCGATGTCATACCCCAGAGGCCATCCGCGTAGGCATAGAAGCTCGTGCGGGGCTTCGTGGCCGGAGCCGGCGGCGTTCGGCATCTGGCTCGTCGACACTCTCGGCGGACGAGAACTCATCTACAAGGACTCGGCGATATCAACCTTCAACCCCATTCCGCTAGTGCGGAGACGGAAGCCGCCGGCGCTCGCTTCGCAGCTGCCGCCGGCGGACAAGGCTCCGCCATTCGGAGTCTGCTACGTCGAGAACGTATACGAGTCGCGCGCCGACCTGCCGAAGGGAAGCGTAAAGGCGCTGCGCGTGAACAGAATCATAAACATGCCGGCATGCCGCCGCGACACTCTCAACCAGGGCCACGATCTTGAGATATACAAGGAATACCTTGGCGAAGTGCCGGTGGCGGACGACGGTTCGGCCGCGTTCCGCATACCCGCCGGCGAACCCGTGCAGCTGCAGGCGCTTGACGCCGACGGCATGGCGATACTGACAATGCGCTCCTTCATCCACGCCCAGAAGGGCGAGGTGCAGGGCTGCGCGGGATGCCACGAGCAGAAGACTCAGTCCGCACGTGTCGTGAGCGCTCCGCCAGACCGCAAGGTGGTGGATCCAGTCAAGCGCGTGGAACTAGGCTATCCGGGCGCATTCAGCTATCTCCGCAGCGTGGCGCCGATCTTCGAGAAGCACTGCATGAAATGCCATACAGGCGGCGAAGGCAAACCGCCGTCGCTCGCCGGTCTTGAAGGACAGCGGTTCCTCGTAGCGAAGAAGCACGTCTCCTTTGCCAGTTCGTACCACGAGACGCACTATTCAAGGCCTTACGACTACTTCGCGGCCGTCAGTCCGCTCACCAGACGGCTCAAGGGCGGACACGGCGGAGTGAAGCTTTCGCCGGATGAGTGGGCCAAGCTCATACTCTGGATGGACTTCAACGTCCCCGAGCATTCCCACGGCGGCGGATACGGCTGGAACCGCATTGAGACTGCCGGTCCAAATCCGCCCTGCCAGGACGTGCAGGGCACTTGCGGACGCGGGACGAACTGCCAATGCCGCAGCTGCTGGGTGCGCGTGGGCGGATACAACGCGCCGATCCCGGCGAAACGGTAGCATGGCCACCCGCCGCGCAACAGGCATTTGACCGAGGTGGACGTGGTTTGATAAAATACGTTGCATGAAAAAATCAAAAGCTGCAAATAGGCCGGCGAAGGTTTCGCTTGGCTTCAAGACGCCTGTGGCGAAGGCGATCTTCTCCTTGTTTTTCGTGCTCTTCGGCGTCGTCGCCTCGTCGTTCGCGTCGTTTGGTCCGCTGACGCCCTCCGCGGTGCCGTGCGAGCGCGAGTACATCTGGCCGGAGGGAAAGATGCCCGACGTTCAGCCGCACCAGATCGCGGCGAAGACGCACGAGACGAAGGCTCCCGGATTCAAGGCGGACGACTTTCGCCGTCCGTACATCGAGTGGTACGCGCCGAACCCCGACTGCAAGACTGATCTGTGCGTGCTGACGATCTCCGGCGGCGGATTCGGCTGCTGCTGCGACGCCGCGCGTCTCCAGCCTGCGATAGACCGTTTAGTGCGCGCAGGCTTCACTGTGGCGGATCTCACGTACCGCACGCCGCGCCCCGTAGGCCTGCCGATCCACCAGTCCGCGTTGGAGGACGCCCAGCGCGCCGTGCGCGTAGTGCGTTCGCAGGCGGCGAAACGCGGGTTCAAGCCGGAGAAGATCGGCGCGACGGGCATTTCCGCCGGCGCGAAGGCACTCCTCCTTCTTGCGACAAGCTCGCTCACACCCGCGTACGCGCCCGTGGACGACATCGACAAGCTGCCGTGCAATCTTCTCTTCGCGATTCCGCAGGCACCGGCGTACGTGCTCACCGACGGTCAGGGCACGCCCAACTCGCGCGACGGCGACGCGCCCGACGTCTCCATCGCGCCCGAGCTCAAGTTTGACGCCAAGACATGCTCCATGTGTTTCTTCCAGGGCGGCGTCGACGTCTATTCCCCCCATGGCTCCACGCAGCTCTACCGCCAGCTGCGGCGCATGAAGATTCCCGCCGAACTGCATCTCTTCGCCGATCGCCAGCACGGCTTCCACGGCGACATGAACAAGGGCGACGACGCGACGGCCTGGGACCATTGGTTCACCCGCGCCGAGGAGTTCATCCGCCAGATGAACTTCGACGGACGACTCGGAGCGGAAGAGAGTCTCATGGACAGGTTCGCCTCCGATTCCGCGCGCGGCGGATGGACCAAGGAGGAGATATGGCCGGCGAACAAGATTCCTCCCGGCTTCAAGGACCAATGCGTCCCTTTCATCGAGTGGCACTTTCCGAAAGAGCGCAAGACGGCGGCGATACAGATCATCTTCTCGGGCGGCGGCTACCACTGGAACAGACCAGAGGGCATGGAGGTGACCCCTGCACGACGCTACCTGAACGCGAAGGGCATGACGGTCGTCACTCTGAAGTACCGCGAGCCGCGCCCGGCAGGAGGGCTCGCCAAGCATACCTCTGCATGGCAGGATCTGCAAAGGGCTGTGAGAGTCGTCCGCTCCAAGGCCGCCGCTAACGGGCTCGACCCGGATCGCATCGGCATAATGGGCGGTTCCGCCGGAGGGCACCTCGCGCTCATGGGCGCGACGAGCTCGCGGCACAAGTCGTACCTGCCGATGGACGGCATCGACAAGGTGTCCTGCCGTGTGCAGTGGGCTGTTGCGGTGTACCCGGCGTATTCGCTAACCGACGGCGTAGACTGTACAAATACAAATGGCGGCAATGGCGATGCCGACCGCCTCGTGCCAGATTTCTCGTTCGACCTCGACACGTGCCCCGTCCTCTTCCTGCACGGCGACGCCGACGGATATTCGCCCATGGCGTCTGTGAAGGCGTGGGAACAGCTGCGCCGCATGGGCGTGCAGGGCGAACTGCACACGTTTGCGAGGCGGAGCCACTGCTTCCAGAACAAGGCCGCTCCCGGCACTGGCAGCTACACGTATCTGGACCGCATCTGGGAGTTCATGAACCACAAGGGATACAATAGACCTTGAAACGCATCCAGGCAAAACAGAAAACGGAGGATCGACGATGAAAACAAGAATCGCAAGAATGTGCGCGATTGCAGCGTGCGCGCTTTCGGCCGCGGCGCCTGCCGCGCTTCAGGGCGAAACGGATGCCGTGGCGGAGGCGAAGTTCGCGGGGAATGCCATACGCGTCTTTGCCAGGCCGCTGGGATATGAGGTGTCCAGGAACGGCAAGATCCTTGTTCCGCGAACGGCGATTGACGTGCGTCTGGACGGAGCCGACATCGCAAGAGACGCCGCGCCGGCCGGTCGTCCGCGCTGCGTCCCGATGCGTGGCGGCGATCTGCCCACGCCTTTCTACAAGAAGTCCTCCATCTCTCTCGCGGGCATGGAGGCCTGCGCCGAATTCGCCGACTTCGCGGTGCGGCTCGTCGCGCGCGCGGACGGCGTGGCCTACCGCTTTGAGCTGAAGAAGCCGGGAACGGTGGCGGACGAGCGCGCCGACGTCAAGATTCCCAAGACGGCACGCTGCCAGTTCAACCGCACTGCGCGCACTTCGCTCGGATGCGAGGAGACCGTGCCGGAGTTCGCGGACGCCTCGCTGCTTCCGCGCGACGGCAAGAAGGCGTTCTATCTGCCGTTCGTCTTTTCCGCGGACGGCGTGACCGTCGCAGTCACCGAGGCGGACGTGCACGACTATCCCATTCTGAACTTTGGAGATGTGGAGGAGTCCGCGGACGGAGTCGTCCTCAAGTCGCTCTTCGCCAGATATCCAAAGAAGACCGCGCACATCTCTAACGTCGACGGATGGGAGAAGCGCAAGGTTGTTCCGTCCGGCGGCCGCTGGATAAAGGTGGTGGAGCGCGAGAACTTCATCGCGAAGGCTGCAGGCGCGCGCACGCTGCCGTGGCGCGTGTTCGTTCTCGCTGATTCGCCTGCGAAGCTCTGCGAGGCCGACATCGTCTATGCGCTCGCCGAGCCTGCGGAAAAGGGCGCCGACTTCTCGTGGGTCAGGCCCGGCAAGGTCGCGTGGGACTGGTGGAACGCATTCGACAACAAGGGCGATCCCGCGGGCTGCACGACGGCCACGTACGAGCGCTTCATCGACTTCGCCGCCGCGAACGGCGTTGAATACGTGATATTCGACGAAGGCTGGAGCGCCGCGCTAAACATCTGGAAGTACAGCCCCGCCGTGGACGTCCCGCACCTCATTGAATACGCCAACAAGAAGGGCGTGGGCATAATCTTGTGGATGGCATGGGCGCAGATATGCGGAGATGAGGAACGTGTGGCCGGGCATTTCGCAAAGCTGGGCGCAAAGGGCTTCAAGGTGGACTTTATGGACCGGGCGGACGCCGAGGTCGCCGTGTTCCTTGAAAAGTTCGCCGCCGCCTGCGTGAAGCACCACATGCTTGTGGACTACCACGGCGTGTATCGTCCCGTCGGCCTTCAGCGCAAGTATCCGAACATCCTCAACTTCGAGGGAATTCACGGTCTCGAGAACATGAAGTGGGGCAAAAAGGACAAGGACATGTGCATGAACGACGTCGCCTGCTTCTACCTCAGGATGACGGCGGGGCCCATGGACTACACGCCCGGCGCCATGGACAACTATCCTCTTGGCGAATACGCGGGCAACGGGAGAAATCCCGGCTCCGTCGGCACGCGTTCCCACCAGATGGCGCTTTTCACCATGTACGAGGCTCCATTGCAGATGCTGTGCGACTCGCCCACGAAGTACGAGAAGAACATGGAGAGCTTCGCGTTCATGGCGAAGACGCCTGTCGTGTGGGCCGACGTTGTCGGGCTCGGCGGCAGCCCGGAGACGTTCGCCGCTGTGGCGAGAAGGGCCAAGGACGGTTCTTGGCACGTTGCCGGCATAAACAACAGGGAAGCGCGCGATTTCGTTTTCGACACGTCATTCCTCGGCGAAGGCGAGTGGATGCTTGAAATGTTCCGCGACGTCGGCGACGCGAAGGAGGACGTGATGAGATACGTCCATGAGACGAAACGGGTTGCGGCCGGCGAGAAGATGTCGCTGCACATGGCCCCCGGCGGCGGCTTTACGGCAAGGTTCGGCAAGAGACCGTGAACGGCACAAGAAATGCCTGACGGCGCGCTTCCTTCTCCAGGGTGTTCCAGATCGAAGGTCTCTTCTGGACTGCGCGTGGCGAATGTGGTAAACTGTCTCCATCGTTTTCCCGTAAAGAAAGGACAATGAAGTGAAGATGAATCGCAGGGCATTCATAGGGACGGCGTCCGCCGCCGCGTTCGGAGCGTGCGTTCCGGGATGTTGTGGATGTTGCACAGATCGTCTGGGCGTGTGCAGCTGGTCGTTCCGTCTGCCCCTCGACGGAGTGGCGGCCGAGATGAAGAAGATGGGGCTCAAGCGCATACATCTCGCGCTTCAGCCTTTCCTGGAAGGGGAGTCTCGCCACGGCGCGGCGGAGGGCGCGGGCGCGCTCGACAAGGTGAAGGCCCGCATCGCCTCCGGCGAATGGGTGCTCTCGGCGACGATGATCGGCTTTCCGCAGGAGGACTACACCACGCCGGCGACGATCATGAAGACGGGCGGCGTAGTGCCCGACGCCGCGTGGGAGGCCAACAAGAAGATCGTCAAGGCCGGGGCGAAGCTCTCTGCGGAGCTGAAGGCTCCCATGCTCACGCTGCATGCCGGCACGCCTTCAGCTGACGCGGCGGCGAAGAAGAAGTTCGCGGACCGCGTGAAATTCGTCGTCGACACATGCGGCGAGGCCGGCGTCCCCGTCGCGTTCGAGACCGGACAGGAGACGGCCGAAGAGCTCGCGGAGTTCCTCCAGACCATGCCCGGCGCGGGCGTCAACTTCGACCCCGCAAACATGATTCTCTACGACAAGGGCGATCCCGTCGCCGCCGTCAAGATTCTTGGAAAGTGGATTCGCCACATACACATCAAGGATGGCAGGCGCACCAAGAAGCCGGGCGACTGGGGCGACGAGGTGCCGTGGGGCGACGGCGAGGTGAATCCGCCGGCGTTCTTCGCCGCGCTCAAGGAGGTGGGCTACACAGGCGCATTCGCCATCGAGCGCGAGGCCGGCGACAATCGCGTGGCAGACATCGCCCTCGCGGCGTCCAGGTACCGCCAGGTGCATTGACGCGGAACCGGGATCTTCCAGCAATATCTGCTGTAAGACGCAGACCTCCTCTCGCCAGCAATAGGCAGAGGAGGTTCTTGTATTATGAAGAAGCCATCTGGTGAGCCGATAAGGAATGTTCTGCGCGCGATTGGTTTCATCCTTGTCAAGGGTGTTCATGGCCGTGTCCATCATAGGCATCCTCGGCGTGTGGCCGCGCAGAATGTCACGCTGCATGTCGCGAAGGCGCGCATAGCCGCGTCCCCGCCTATCCCCCAGTTGCTACGTAAAGTCTGCCTGTGAAATGGCGTAAAGTCTGCCTGTGAAATGGCGTAAAGTTTGCCTATGCTTGCGTTATGTGCAAATATTTGATATGATATTCGCGAACAGGAGAAATAACATGGATAGATTACAGTATAGACCTCGCCTTGTCGACAAAAAGCTAGATTTTTATCTGGAGACCTTCCCCGCAGTTGTGCTTGAAGGCCCTAAATGGTGCGGGAAGACATGGACAAGCACAATGCATTCAAGAAGTGCGTTTATGCTTGCCGATCCGTCCAATAATTTCTCGAACAGGGAGATTGCACGTTTGGACGTGAATAAGGCATTGGAGGGACAATCGCCCCACCTTATCGATGAATGGCATGAAGTTCCAGCTATATGGGATGCTGTCAGGTACAAGTCCGATGAGAGAAACGAAAAAGGACGGTTTATTCTGACTGGTTCTGCCACTCCGCATCTGAAAGGAGTCGTTCATTCTGGAACGGGACGCATAGCCTCTCTTGCGATGCATACGATGTCTTTGCAGGAAAGTGGAGATTCTGCTTGCGCCGTGTCGGTAAAGGATGTTTGCGATGGAAATGACATCGGCGTCATCTCGGTACCGACACCATCTATTGAACATCTCATAGAACTGGTGGTTCGCGGAGGTTGGCCTGGGTCTATTGGGTTGCCATTGAAACAGGCAGCTTCCATTTCAAGGGAGTATATTGAGAATATCGTCAAGATTGACATTAATCGCCTTGATGGTATCGCACGAGATTCTGAGAAAGTGCGAAAATGCCTTCGATCTCTAGCTCGCAATGAAACCACAACTGCTACAACGGCAACGATAAGAAACGATGTCGCCGAGGTTGATGATTCATCGTTGGGAATCCATACTGTGGCAGACTATCTGGATGCATTCAGGAGGCTTTTCCTCACCAATGACGTTGCACCGTTCTCGCCGTTCCTGCGATCGCCCAAACGGATAAAGCAGACCCCAAAACATCGTTTCTGCGATCCATCTCTCGCGGCAGCTCTACTTGAAGCCTCGACACAGACGCTCATGCGGGATATGCGGACGTTTGGTTTCCTTTTTGAATCGCTTGTCCTCAGGGATCTTGAGATATATGCTGAAAGCCTCGATGCGAAGTTGTGCCATTATCAGGACTACGATGGTGGAGAGATTGATGCTGTGGTGCGTTTCTCTGATGGCACATGGAGTGGATTCGAGGTCAAGCTGAATCCTGTTGATGTTGATGATGCCGCCGCCAGGCTTGCCGCAATAGCATCTCGTTTTGCCCACAATCCGCCGCGTTCGCTTGCAGTGGTCGTTGGAGTCCACGGTATCGCCCATCGTCGTTCTGATGGCATATATGTGTTGCCAGTGACGGCGTTGAAGGCGTAAGATTTCGCCCGTGCCATAATCTAGTTCTTTGAACTCGCGTTTTCCAAGATTGGGCGAATGTGGATGCTAATTGATGCATCAACACGGTCAAGCAAGAAACTGGTATAATACCACCGACTAAAACCTAAACCAATTAAATCACTACCATTTATACAATGTACAAGATGTGGCAAAGAATTTACGATGAGGTGTCATTTGATGCCGAAATCGGTTTTAAGTTTGAAGGAGGTTTCTGATGCACTATGTAATAATCTTTTTGGTCGTTCTTCTAGTGGCAGTATTGTCATTTTGGGGAGGAAAATGCAGTGGCCCAGGCCCTGGCGGCAATACAGAAAACAAAGGCGAAAAAACCGAGATGGTGAAACATCCAGATGTAAAACCACCTTCAACACCTGATACCAAGGTGTCTGAAGATCAACAGGTGTCTGAAGATCAACAAGTGATTGTTATTTCAGGTGAGGGGTATGAATACTTAATAGATGGGCAAAATGTTGGCGGTTACAAAAATCTTGAAAAGGAAATCGAGAAATATAACGGATCGATGTTTGATCTGTCTGCGTTTGAAGAACGGCCGCAGACGCGTGAAAAGATTTCTAATTTGGTCAAGCGATACAATGGTAAAATCAAAGATGAAAAACGGTGAGGTGTGACATGAATAAATCCAAGGAATGGTGGTTTGGATTCTGTGGCGGTACCGCTTTCGTTTTATTATTGATTGCTATTGGAGGCTTGGTTGTCTCATTGTGTTTTGAGGCAGATTCGTTTGTGAATGAAATGGCGTACGGACATCTTTATGTCGGAGCCTGGGGGTCGATTGCTGCTCGGGTGTTTACGGTCGTTAATGTTGTAGTAACAATTTTCCCTTTTTTTATATGGGGTTTGCGTAGTGAATGGTTCTCTGCGTGGTATTCATTTTGTCGTAGGCTTCCGACAATGATAGGCATGTTGGGGACTTTGTGGTCGTTACTGGCGTCGGACATGACCAATCCTGGGTCTCTTGCTCAGAAGTTTTCCATTGCAATTGTGTCGACATTTATTGGGTTGATTCTTCAGATTACATGTGAGGGATTGGCGCGTTTCCCTTGTTTTAGACAGGCCCTTGATGGGGATTTAGAAGATGATGCCAAGTAAAAAGAACAAAAAATATCGATGGTTTGCGTTTAATGCCATATCAATTTTGGATCTTTTTATGTTGGCCACATTTGTATTCGCAATGAATGCAGACGTGGCGGATAAAAAATATCAACGACAGTATAAAGATCAGTTAAGTGCGGCAACTAACGAGACGGCGCGGCTCGCGGAGCGGCTGACGGATGTGACGGACAAATTGGATAAGGCCGAGGGCCAACTAGGCGCGGCAACGAAAGAAAATACTAACTTGAATAAAAAGCTCTCCAAGTTAAAGACTGAATACGACAACTTGAAGGATTCATATGCGAAATTGGATAAACTTTTTCAGAATTACTCGGCCATGTTGCCAACAAACAAGACCCCTATTGTGTATGCTTCTGCTTGTTGTCTTGGTAATCGAAGGTTTTTTTGGAAAAACAATCAGGAGTGGAGTTGTTGTTCGGGGGAATCTGGTGATCAAATCGAAGATTTCTTGAAAACTAAGTCGATAAAAGAAGGGGTGAAAGTACATGTTAATTTTATTAGGTTTTACGATTGCGCAGTGCGAGAGGATGGTATCGTAGCGCAATTACAGGGTATATATCAAAAGGAGAATGTGTCTGAATCATCTGCTAGCGGATGTCATGTGATTGATATGAGAGATGCCAACAGTATATATTTGGATTGGAAGAAGACCCCCATTACCTTGGCTCAATTGGAGAAGGAATTGAAGCTTATCGCAGAAGGTGAAAGTGACGAAAAAGGATTGATTAAGTATTTCATGGCATGCCCGAAATCCAATAATGAAGAAGATAGAATTCGTGGTTGGCTCAATAATGCTTATGGACATCCAGTCGAGTTTGAAGTGATGTATTATTGAGTAAGATGTAATACCTTATTTATGGGATTTTAAGAGGATCCCCAGCGTTTAGTTTGCTGCCCACGGCGTTAGAGACTGGACTTTCGGTTGGTAGAAAGGAGGGCATAAGCTTTGCGTGACCTTGAACGTTCACATTTTTACCATGCGGTGATATTATGAGCGGCATGAAGGCTTGGATGCCGTGTTTTGCCGAAGACGAAAAGGAAACTAAAGGAATTCCAGGATATCGTTCGGCGTGATCGTGCGGCAGTCCGCGTCGGGATATGCTGCCCTGAATGTCCGTGGTATGGTGATGCCGCCTTTGCGCGGATTCCACTTGAACTCGAATGCTTTCAGCCCCGAAGCGGACTCTTCCACCATGTCGACCTCTTGCTGTTGCGCTGTTCGCCAGAAGAAATCCCGCGTCTCGGGTTCGTGGACGAGACGCCATTTTGCGCGTTCCGCGACAAGATAGTTTTCCCATAGATGCCCTGTTTCGAGAGATCCGCGCATGTCCAATGGGCGCCAGTCGCCAAGTATGTAGTTGCGGATTCCGCAGTCGTTGAAATATCATAGTTTTATTGGGAGTGCAATCCGAAATTATTATATTTTTCTCGGAATTAATTCGACTGTAAGATTCAAGGATTCTAACTCCAGCAACAGATGTCGGCACAAGTTGTGCTGTCATTTGTGCGACAGTATGACAACAAGTTAACCATAAAGGCGTTCACTTGGGCGGCGCCTCCACAACTGCGGGGCGGCGCATCAGCGCATGACCTGCAAGACACGGCCCCCTCGGCACAGGAGGCGATTCCTTGCCGAGGGGGCATTCCAAATCTCTGGACTCGACAACATCTCAGTTGCAGGTATGGAAACAGTGTACGTGGGTTCGATTCCCGCCTGGACCATCATTTTGAAATTCGGATGTAGCTCAATTGGATAGAGCAGCGGTTTTCTAAACCGCTGGTTGCCGGTTCGAGTCCGGCCATCCGAGCCATTTGTTGAAATCGGGGTTCCTGCCGGTGGCGGCAAGGCGAAATCGCAATGGTTGAACATGGTTTATTTTTCTGTCCACACGTGTCTATTTATGGCCCAAAAAGTTTGCCATAATTATTGACGCCGGGGCCGGGAATCTGGTATAATGCGCACCATGAAACCTATTCTTGGAGAGGTCATGCGCGAGTTTTACGAATTCGGTATTCCCGAAGACGTCAAGCCTCGTGATGTAGATTACCTTGAAAAGCGGAATTCCGCCACTGTCATTACCGGCATGCGGCGAACCGGCAAGACATACGTAACATACCAGAGAATGCGCGCGCTTGTCGATTCTGGGATTCCACTGGAACGGATCGTCCATGTCAATTTCGATGACGACAGGTTGAAGGGTCTGAAGCTCGAGCATCTGCGCCTTGTGGGAGACATCCACGCCGAGATGTTCCCAGATGCCGCGAAGGAGCGGTGCTGGTATTTTCTTGATGAACTGCAGGACATCGTGGGATGGGAACTTTATGCCCGCAGGCTTCTTGATTCGCATCTGGTGCAGTTGTGTCTCACGGGATCGTCTTCCAAGATGCTTTCCGGCGAAATCGCCACTCAGATGCGTGGACGTTCGATCGACGTGGAGGTTTTCCCGCTGTCCTTTGCCGAGTTCCTGCGCTACAATTCGCTGGTGAAGGCCGTTCCGCCCGCACCTTATTCCTCGCGCACGGCCGGTATATTGCGCCATGCGATGCAGCGTTATCTGGACGAGGGGGGCATCCCTGATGTCCAGGGTGACGACTACCGCATCCGCATCAAGACGTTGCAGAGTTATGTGGATGCCGTCCTCTATCGGGATGTGATCGAGCGGCACGAAGTGCCGAGCGTGCAGTCGCTACGCTACACGCTGGAATACATCAAGCATAATTTCGCGCACAAGATATCGACACGGGCCATTTCTGGCACGCTGAAGGCGTTGGGGATTTCCGACAACCGCGAATATATCTCCGATTATCTCGACTGGCTTGAACAGGCCTATCTCATATACCGCGTTCCTGTTCGGACGGATTCGCTTTCTGTTCGGAGAATGAACCCCGACAAGTTCTATCTGGTCGATACAGGCCTTGCTCGTGCCGTGACGCCCAAGAGCGATGCATCCCGCGGTTGGCTGCTGGAGAATCTGGTCTTCCTATCCTTGCGTCGCGGCGACAACAGAATTGAGTACTTCAATACAAGGAACGGCGAAGAAATCGACTTTCTGGTTACGGACAGGCTGACAAGGAAGAAGCGTCTCATCCAGGTCGCTTGGGATATGTCTTCGCCTGGTACGGAAACGCGCGGACTTTCGGCATTGAAGTCCGCAAGAATCGAAATCAAGGTTGATGACTGTACGGTCGTGACATGGGACGACGAACGAGTGGTTGATGGCATCAAGATCGTTCCGGCATGGAAATGGTGCCTTGAAGAAACGCAAATTGTCTCTCGATGAGAGACCACTGGCGAAAAAGATTCTGGTATAATACGCGGCGCCATGAGAAAACAGCTCAATCGAAATTGTAATTGTCGGGCGAATACGCCCAGTTGACGTTCCGGACCTCGGATTGTCCGGAACGGTTCCCACCCCCGATCCGCAATCCACTTTAAAAGAGGTCCAGAAATGTTCACAACCCAACAGAGCTCAAAATCAAAGAAACAGTTTTCCCGCGCCGGCACGTTCGCCGATCTTCTCGTCGGCCACGTCCGTGAACGAGGCGGCCGCGCATCGTCGGTCTATGGCGCGGCGCGCATTGACCGCCGCACCTACAGCTCCATCATATCGCATCCGTTCCGCGCCGTGTCTAAACGCACCGCGATCCAGTTCGCGCTGGCGCTCAGGCTCACGCGCAAGGAGGCGGACCGTCTCCTGATGGCGGCAGGGTATGCTCTTTCTCCGTCCATCCCGGAGGATATCGTCTTCGCGGACGCGATCGCGGAAGGCATCTACGACATGTTCAAGGTCAGCGCGCGTCTGGAGGCGCATGGCATGAAGCCGGTGTAAGGATTTAAGAAGGGTCCGGTGGCCGAATGGTTTTAGGTGGCGGTTTGCAACACCGCAGACGCGGGTTCGATTCCCGCCCGGATCTCCATGTTCGGATGTAGCTCAATGGTAGAGCACCGCACTGTTAATGCGGGAGTTGCCGGTTCGAGTCCGGCCATCCGAGCCAAATGACACGTTCATGGGTTTATAAGACAAAGGAGTGGCAATGGGCAC
>Ga0310696_10002530_pt1 | contig 24035 bp, 16 predicted proteins | sample AusTroGonzalo_MG_4_FD_203885 | JGI IMG/M metagenome (GOLD analysis project Ga0310696, IMG submission 203885) | Bovine rumen microbial communities from tropical cattle in Woodstock, Queensland, Australia - Gonzalo_02 (v2) (version 2) | ecosystem: Host-associated > Mammals > Digestive system >...
AATACAATTAGAGGCTTGGTCACGGCCAGTCATACTGCACGCGACAATCATTGCGAGCAGCAAAAAACAAATCAGGGATAAAAGGGGAATTCGTTTACGCATAAACATTGCTCAATATACAAATTTAAGTTCTTCGACTTCATACTACACCAAAGTTTACTTTGAGCCTATAGAAACTTGAAACTTGGCATCACATCATTTTTCATACCTCCCAAATATCTATATTTCTAGCGGGGTGCCTGCATCCAATACGCAGGCTGAGATTATACCCCTTGAACTTGGTTCGTAATTGAACAAAAGGAACGTTTATGTCTGAAACCAATGGCTTTTTCAAGCCGTTTCCGCAGTCTCGCAAGATTTATGTACCCGGTAAGCTTTTCCCGGACTTGAAAGTCGCCATGCGCGAAATTTCGCTCGACGATCCGAAATGCCCTGTGCTCCCTGTTTACGATACGAGTGGCGCTTATGGCGACCCCGACAAGACGATTGATGTAAAGAAAGGACTTGAACGCATTCGTGAACCGTGGATCCGCGAACGCTTGGAAAAAGACGGCGCCCACAAGACGCAGATGCAGTATGCCCGCGAAGGCATCATCACGCGCGAAATGGAATATGTCGCCATCCGCGAAAACCAGAAAATGGACGAGATCTTTGGTAGCAAGGGTGACGCCATCACGCCGGAATTCGTGCGCAAGGAAGTGGCCGAAGGCCGTGCCATCATCCCCGCGAACGTGAACCACCCGGAATGCGAACCGATGATTATCGGGCGTAACTTCCTCACGAAAATCAATTCCAACATCGGAAACTCTTCTGTCGCTTCTTCCATCGAACAGGAAGTCGAAAAGATGGTCTGGTCCGTGCGCTGGGGTGCAGATACGGTGATGGATCTTTCGACCGGCAAGGACATTCACGAAACGCGCGAATGGATTTTGCGCAATAGCCCCGTGCCTATAGGAACGGTGCCGATGTACCAGGCACTCGAAAAGGTAAACGGCATTGCCGATGACCTCACGTGGGAAGTGTTCCGCGATACGCTTATCGAACAGGCCGAACAGGGCGTAGACTACTTTACGATTCATGCCGGGCTTTTGCTCAAGTACGTGCCGTTCGCTTTGGAACGCACGACGGGCATCGTGAGCCGCGGCGGTTCCATCATCGCCCGCTGGTGCATGGTGCACAACCAGGAAAACTTCCTTTACACGCACTTTGACGAAATCTGCGACATTCTCGCGAAGTACGACGTTTGCGTTTCCTTGGGCGACGGGCTGCGTCCGGGTTCCATTGCGGATGCAAACGACATGGCCCAGTTCTCTGAACTGGATACCCTCGGCGAACTCACCGAAATCGCATGGAAGAAGGGTGTACAAGTCATTATCGAAGGTCCGGGTCACGTGCCGATGCACAAGATCCGCGAAAACATGGACCGCCAGATTGAAATGTGCCACAACGCTCCGTTCTACACGCTCGGCCCTCTCACGACCGACATCGCACCGGGCTACGACCACATCACATCGGCGATTGGTGCTGCTATGATCGGTTGGTTCGGTACAGCCATGCTCTGCTACGTGACGCCCAAAGAACATTTGGGACTCCCGGACAAGAACGACGTTCGCGAAGGCGTGGTGACGTACAAGCTCGCCGCCCATGCCGCAGACCTTGCCAAGGGCCACTTTGCCGCCCACTTCCGCGACGACGCCCTTTCGCGCGCCCGTTTCGACTTCCGCTGGAACGACCAGTTCGCGCTTTCGCTCGACCCGGAACGTGCCGTGGAATTCCACGACGAGACGCTCCCCGGCAACGGCGCCAAGTCCTCGCATTTCTGCTCGATGTGCGGCCCGAAGTTCTGCTCGATGCGCATTTCCCGCGACATTCAGGAATACGTGAAGACAGGTAAGCTCGACCCGAAAAATGACCCGCTAAAGTAACAACCTGGAGGTGTCCATGGAAAACGGAAAAAGAATTCTCAACGACTTCGTAAAGAGCAAATTCGCCGACTTGAACGAACTAAAGAAAGCCTTGTTCCAGGCCGGCGTTGCCGCTTTGGACGAAGGCTGGACGTTCATGGACGCCACATTCCAGCTGGGCGGAAAAGCTCGCGACGAAGGTCTTTCGGCTGATGAAGTCGAAACGATTTTGCGCAACGCATTCGCCGAAGAAAAAAGAAAAACAGAACGCGAGGAAGAACAAAAGAAGGCTGCAGCACAAGCTGCCGCGCAGGCCCAGGCGCCCCAGGTTGCACATGCCCAGCCACAACCGGGTGTCGCGCCGAATGTCGCCCCTGGCGTTGCCGCCATGGGTCCCACCATCATCTCGCCGATTTCGGCAAGCATGATGGAGCAGATGATTGCGCTTGGGCTAGACACCCAGTCGCTGGAACTCCTGCAAAACTTCAAAATTGACCCCGAAGCGCTTTCGATTCCGTGGCCAGCAGCCGACTGGCGAAAAGACTTGGCAAAACTTTTAGCGGCCACGTTCAAGCCTAACGAAACGGTCGAATTCAAGATTTCGAACACACCGACAAGTTCACAGGAACTTGTATCGAATATTATCGGCCAAGACGAAGCGCTCAAGAAAATCATGAAGCAGCTCGACAGCCCTGACGGAGCGCTCCTGACCATTAACGCCGTCAAGAGCGGTGCGGATGCCACCGACGAAAGCTGGCATTACCGTTATGTTGTCGTCGATAACCCGAAGATGTCGCTTGCCAAGCAGCTCGCCTATTACAAAGCGTTGAACCTCCCCTGCGCAGCGCTTGTCAACACGGGCGCGAATTCCGTGCAGGCATGGATCAAGATTGAAGCGAACGATCTCGAAGAATACAACGAACGTGTCGACTTTTTGTTCCAGACCCTGGATTCGCAAGGGTTCAAGGTCGATGACGGCAACCGCAAGCCTAACCAGATGGTTCGCATGCCGGGTGTGCTACGCAACGGAAAACAGCAATACCTCATCGCTTTGGAACAGGGCGCCAAGAACTTTACGGAATGGCGCGAATGGGCGGAATACTCGCTCGACGGCAAGCCGCTTATTGAACTGGCTAGCGATAGCGAAGAGGCTCCAAAGAAAGATGCCTGCATTATCGAAAACGTTCTGCGCGCCGGCGAATTTTTCTTGTTTACGGCACCGCCCAAAAGCGGCAAATCGCTAGCCCTCATGGACATGGCGCTATCCATTTGCCATGGCGAAGACTGGTTCGGTAACACGACGAATTCGAACGACGTTTTGTTCATTAATATGGAACTTACAAAGTCCGTGTTTTTAAACAGACTCTTTTTGCTGGGCACCAAGCGCAAGCTAAATGCCAGCACGCCAAAGTTCGGTTTCTTGAACCTCCGCGGTACGGCGCTCTCGCCGCTCGAAATCGCACAACTTATCGCAAAGCGTATCCAGGGCGCCAAGAAACTCGAAAACCACGATTACAAGGTTGTCGTCATCGACCCGATTTCAGCAGTGCTCCATAATCCCAAGTCCGCAAGGCTTAGCGGTTCGCCGCACCAAATTCTCATGCAGATGGTCGACACGATTATAGCCCTCACTGGATGCGCCGTAGTCTCTTCGTGCAACATCGATGAATACCCCTACCTCGAAGCGCGCGCCGACAGCGTCATGTCGCTCTCGCCTGTGGAAGGGAGCCTCAACATGTACCAAATTAACGGTTCGTTCCGCGAATTCCCCAAGACTCTCGCCCGCGAATGCTCCTGGATTTATCCTAGATTTGTCGTTTAAACATTCAACACTATTATAAAGATGTACAAAAAAAACAATCGTTTTCCCCGCCGTTCCGAAGGCAACAGAATCGGCAAGCCCCTCGCCGGAGGCAAATTCCACGCTTCCAGAAAATCCGATGTCCGGAATAGCGACAAACTCAACGAAGACAAGAAGGCGGAAAAATCCGCAGCGCCTGTCGTCCGCCGCATCATGTCGTTCGATGACATCAAGGCGCAAGTTTCAGCATGGATGGAAAACGACCGCATTCCAGGAAAGTTGCAAGCCTGGTTTACCGCCGACGCCATCCCCGAGCATTCCGACTGGAGAATTGTCAAGGAATACCGCGGGAAACAGGAGTTCTTGACCATCGACGCTCCGACCCGCGACATGAAGCCGATCGAGCTTGTGAACCGCGTCATGGAACAACTTCACAAAGACCATCTCCACATATTCAAGAAAGCATTGCGCCAGATTTGGTTCCGTGCCACGGGCGACGGACGCTTTGCGCTTCTCGTCCAGGTGAATGTCAAAGGGAAACTCTCCGCGCACGGCTACAAGACGTTTATCGATTTCATCGAACGTAGTTGTCCCGAAGTCATCAGTAGCCACCAGATTCAGTGCCTCCCCGACCGGCTTTTCAACCCCGCCGATGCTCAGGGAATGAAGATTGAAACCAAATGCTCCCTCGGCAACGACTTTATGCCTATCGCCGGCACAGGCTTCTGCATGCATGTTCTGGACTGGACGCCCCGCATCAAGGACGCATGGCTGAACCTCCCCGTGCGCATCAAGGACGCTATACATCCGAACCGTGAAGACCGCTTCTTTGAATTCTGCTCCGGTTCTTCGTATATCTCGGCTTCGCTTGCCGCATATTTCAAGCAGGTCGAATCGATGGACTGCCGAGAATCCGCCATGCAGTCTTCCAAGCTTAACATCCGGAACCTTTCCACGTCCAACATGCGTTTCCACCGCAGCCACCTGGACGCAAACTTCATTTCGAAATTTTTCTCCAGGAGCGAAAACGCCGAAGGCCGCTGGACGTTCTACATCAACCTGAACGCCGAAGACATTCTCCCCTCGAACGTAGAACAGACGCTAGCCGCGTCAAGGCCCGAAAGGATCCTCCTCCAGACCGGGAACCTCGAAACCGCCTCCCGCGAAATCAAGGCTTTCCGAAACGAAGGATACGTGCTACGCAAGAGCATCCCGCTTTACCTCGAACCGGGCAGCGGACGTTTCGAAATTCTTTTTCTGTTCGTCCCGGACAGAGTAGGCCTCCTGGGCCAGAATCCGGCCATGGCACACCGTTCCAGAAATATCCAGCGCCCCAAGGAACGCCCGCAAAGCTCGAAAAAGTGTGAAATTCCGCATTTTGTGCAACAAACACCATCTTTTAGGCAAAGAAAAGATTAAATTAATGATTGATAACTAAAAAAACATTAATTATTTGGCGAAGGGAAACGTATGCGATTTTTTAAATGTGCTTCGATCTGTCTCGGTCTTTCGGCTCTGATTGCATCAGCCTATGTGGTTAAAAAAGGCGATACCCTTTGGGACTTAAGTGATGAATTCTTGCACGATCCATTCGCTTGGCCAGACCTTTGGGAAAACAACAGGCACATTGAAGACCCGCACTGGATTTATCCGGGCGACTCCATCTATCTGGGCGAAGGCATCAAGGACGACGGCTACCGTCTCCCGAAAACGAGACCGTGCGAAGCGGCCATCGCCGATTCCAACTTGCCAAAGTATATCAAGGCCGTCGGCTGCGACGAGAGGGACGCCCGCAACGGCGACTTCGAGAACATGCTCGGCAACCTCCGCGACAAGGACAAGAAGCAGAAGAAGAAAAAAATCGCCGATACATACATCTACCAGAAACGTCCCGAGCCGAAGATTTTCAACGGCTACTACCAAATTTTGGCCCCGGAAATCTACACCCTCGATTCCATCAAGAAGGACAAGAGATACTTCTCCATCCAGACTGGTGAAAAGAAGGCGCCGATTATCCATATCCCTGAAACCGAAGTTGTCGTAGGCGTCGGGCGCAAGACGAACCCCGGCATCAAAAAAGGCGACCTGGTCGAAATCCTGGATGCCCGCTCCATCGAAGTGCCTACGCACAAGGGCAAGAGTTTTGACTACTTCGCGCTCGTCAGGCTTTCGGGCTACGCAAAGATTACAAGCGTGGGCGATACGCTTTCGAGAGCGATGATTGTCCAAAGTTTCAAGGAAATCAAGCTGGACCATGCCAAGGCACGCCTCAAACAGCCTCTCGACATCCTGAATGTTTCCGGCTACACCGCCGTTCCCGAAGCGCGAGTCGAGGAGATGGCGATGATCCGCTATACAATGGACCCGATGCTCATCATCGGTGCATACGCCTACATTTTGGTGGATAAAGGCGAAAAACAGGGCTTCAGTACAGGCGATGCCATTGCCATCTGGGAAGAAGACAATTCCGATGCAGGCCTAGCCCCTAGACTCCTTGGACGGGGCGTCATCGCGAGAGCGACCGACAACGAATCGACGGTTCTCGTCCGTGAAGTTTATTCGAACAGCCGCCATATAGAAGTCGGACACAAGGTTTCCATAACACACAAAGCGAACCTGGCCCAGTGACAAAGAACTTATTGATAATTATCGGTATTGCCATTTCGATTCTTGCGATACTCATGGCCGGAAGTGTCCTCATCCTGAATTATCCTGAATTGTCGGCACATATTCCATTCTAAGGGTATGGCCAGCAATGCGGATATCACGAAGCAATCTTCTCTTTCTTTCCTTTTTTGCAGGGGGAATTGTCCTGCCTACGGCAATTCTTTCGTTTTTGAGCGTCCGGAACATCCAGAACGAAGCGTACCTCGCACAGAAGAACTTCACCGAAAGCACGGCCGCTTTCCGCGAAGAAGTCGAATCGGCTATCAGCAAAGAACAGAGCAAGATTTTCCAGGAAATCAAGTCCGCATCGCTTTACCTTTATGAACAGCCGCACAACCTGCTCGACTTCGGAAATGCAACACAGTTCAAGACCGTAAACGGAATCGAGGCCACGTTCCTTTACAACAAGGGCGTCCTCATCTACCCCGACATTTCGTCAAAGCATTTTTCGAAAACCTCGGACTATTCGAACAGCGTCGCAAGCCGTCTCGAAAAGATGCTGTTCCGCGAAGAAGTCACGTCGGCCATACCGCAACCCGCAAGCCTCTCCCGTTCGGCAAGGCAGCTGCGTTTTTCGTTCGAATCCATCGACGACCAGATCCAGAACATCCTTGGCCTGGTACGCATCGCCTACAAAACAAAAGATTACGACGAAGCGCTCCGCCTTTTAAACATTCTCGAAGAACACCCGCACCAACAGGGCTACCTCCATTCGGACCTCACACGCTCCGTGAACCTGCTTCACTTTGAAATCCTTGTCGCACAAAAGAAGCACAAGGAGGCCGAAGACTACAGCCTCTCCGTCTTGAACCAGTTCCTTCAAAGCAAGAACATCGAGAATCTTCCCTCGACAAAGTTTTTCTTCGAGACGATGTTCACCCAAATTCTCTCCTTCGAAAATCTGAGCCAGGAAAAACGAGAAGCTTTCTGGAACCTGCGCGAGAACTTCAACCGGCAGCTCGGCTACATGGACATATTCTTCAACAACAAAGATATCGTCCAGGCGCTTTTGGACAAGGAAACGGTCACCAAGAACGGCATCGACATCATGAACGACCGCAAGGTGACGTTCATCAAGATGAGCTACCCCATCCTGTCGGGCGACCAGGTCGTGCTTGCCAAGGTCAACACCGACGAATACCGCGAACGCATGCGTTCCAAGCTCAAAACCGTGGTGCAGGGTTGGAAGGGCATCCCCTACTCCATTACCGAAGGTTCCGACAAGACGCTCATCTTGGGACACGTTTCGGACAGTTCCGCCGTACTCAGCCAAAGGGTTCTGGACAAGGCTATATCTTGGTCGCTTACCTTATACGAAAAAGGACTGGACGAGATCAAGATGGAAACACGCAAACGCATGTTCCTCATGTACGGTCTTCTGTCGTTCTCGCTTATAACGGTGCTTTTAGGCTCCATCGTCATGTTCCGTTTTCTCACGCAAGAACATAAGCTTTTGGCCATGAAGGCGAACTTCCTTTCGAGCGTTTCGCACGAACTCAAGACTCCGCTCACCTCCATCAAGATGTTCGCCGAAATGATGGCCCGAGGGCGCGTACAGAAAGTCGAGAAAGTGCAAGAATATTCGGGACTTATCGGCAAGGAGGCGACCCGACTGGAAAACCTGATCGGGGCCATTTTGAACTATACGCGCATGGAACACGGCAAGGGCGGTTTCCACTGGGAAAAGCTGGACCTTTCCGCCTGCGTCCAGAAGGTTTTTGACAACGTCGAGGACATCGGCGTCGAAAAAGGACTCACGTTCTACACGAATATCGAACCGAACCTTTTTGTCACCGGGGATTACACGGCCCTCTACAGCCTGGTGCAGAACCTTATCGAAAATGCGATCAAATACACGAACGCCCCGGGCAACATTACCATAAACGTCGAACCGGACGAAGACAGGGTCGTTTTCTCCGTAGCCGATACCGGCATTGGCATTCCCTCTTCGGAGCAAAAAAATATATTTAATGATTTCTACAGGGTCGGTGACGAAATGACGCGCAGCACGAAAGGCTCAGGACTCGGTCTTGCCATCGTAAAACGCGTGGCGGAAACACACCATGCCACCATTTCGCTCACCAGCAAACCCGGCAAGGGTTCCACATTCACCGTAAGATTCAAAAAGGCAGAATGATTATGCAACAACATAGAATTCTCATCGTAGAGGACGAAGAAATCATCCGGCTTGGGCTTCAGGACAACTTCGAGCTCGAAAACTACGAAGTCGAAACGGCATGCGATGGCGAAGAAGCCATCGCCAAGACGGACTCTTTCCAGCCGCACCTGATTTTGCTGGACGTGATGCTCCCCAAAAAAAGCGGCTTCGAAGTCTGTCGCTTCATCCGCAAGAAGCACCCGGAATGCATCATCATCATGCTCACCGCAAAGACCGAGGAGACAAGCAAGGTCGCAGGTCTCGACATGGGCGCGGACGACTACGTCACGAAGCCGTTTTCAATCTTGGAACTGCTCGCCCGCGTCAAAGCGTTCCTCCGCAGGATTGACCTGCAAACGCAGGCACGCCCGACAAAGCAGCTCGCTTCCGTCGATGCCATCGACTTTGCGGACATCCACCTGGATTTCAAGAAATTCATCGCCACCAAGAACGGCGAACCGCTTGAACTTTCGACCAGGGAATTCCAGATTCTCAAGTATTTCTGGCAGCGCCGCGGCGAAGTCGTTTTGCGCGAAGACCTCCTGCAGGACCTCTGGGGCTACACTCCAGAAAACATGCCCTCCACGCGAACGATCGACAACCATATCGTGAACTTGAGGCGCAAGCTGGAAGACGACCAGGCGAACCCGAAAATCATCCTTTCCATCCGCGGAGCGGGCTACAAGTTCGATGCGTAATACCAGACAAAAAAATAGCGGATTCGTCAAGACGTGGATTATAGCAGTCCTCGCCCTCTGTTCGCTATTTTCTAGTCAGGCAATCGCCAGTAAAATGGCATCGCAACTTCAGGAGGCCATCTACCTTTTCGAAATGAAGGGCGAAGTCGATGACGCCATAAGACTGCTCGAAAAAATATCCCGCCAAGGGGACCCCGACGACAAGGAATCCGCATTTTTCTATCTCGGGAAAATCTACGACCTCGCCAACAACAAGGCTCAGGCGAACCATTTTTACAACCGCTGCCAGTCGATAAATACGATGACAAGCAAAGCCTACTGGCTTGCCGAACGGGACGCCGCCACCAGTTTTTCCCCGGAAAAGCTTTTAAAAAAGACACTTACGCTCCGGAGCCCCATCCGAAAAATCTTTGACGGAAAAAACGCGAACATTCTTTTCGAGAACGGTCATATCGCCAAAGTCGAAGACGGTAAAATCACGGAAATTCCCGCCCAAATCGAAGAGGGCGTCCACCTCCTGCATATCGATTCAGATGGAATGTGGTACCAGAATTCCGCAATGGATTCCCTCTTTTACAAGCCGCACAATTCGCCAAACCAGAAGGTTTCGTACAGCATAAAGAACATCTCGCAGTTTGCAGCCGTCAACGGGAACGCGCTCGCCATGACGGACAGGGATATCTACATCATCAACCGCAAAGGCTCCCTGGTAAGGGGGGACAATGAATTCTCCTCGTGCCGGTTGCAAAACGAGACGTTCAAGAACGACAACTTCATCATGAACTGCTCCGACAACGCGCTGCACTTCATTTCGCCCGCCACGGCCACCGAATCGTTTACCATCGCGCAATACGACATTATCCAGCAAACATTCGTCTATAAAGATTTCATCTACCTGATCGCCGGAAACGTCCTGTTCTGCTACTCATCGCAAGACAACAAGGCTCCTCTCTGGAAAGTGAACGTCGGAAACATCGAAAGCATCCAGTCGTTCGAAAACAACATCGTCACGCTGGAAGCCTCCGGGAAAATAACGCTTTACGAAAAATCCACCGGGGCAATCCTTTCGAGCATCCGCGCGAACGCCTCGAACATGTACCCGCTCGCCCAAGGAACTCTTGGACTGTTCTCGAACGAAGGCGCCCTCATCACGGTCGATACGCTACTCCGCCCCCTGTGGAATTTTAACTTCGGCAGGGCCCCCTTGACACGTCCCATCATCAAGCACAAGTACATCTACATTCCCTTTAACGACAAACGGATTTACGCAATAGACGCCCACTATTACGGGCAACGCGCCCTCTATTCCAATAAACTTGCCGCAAAGGCCATATTCCAGGCGAACCAGGGACGCTGGGACAACATCAATACGGTTATCGACACCATCATCAAGAACGAGCCCGGCAACGCCGAAGCCCATTTTCTCAAGGCCTTGAACCTGGAGCAGACCAAATCCTCCGAAAAAGAACGGCAAAAAGCCTGGGCCGAAGCCGTCCGCCTTTCCATCGGGAACGCCCCCATCGCAAACACCATCCTCGGCCACTACGGCAAAGTCATCGGCGCAAAATTCGTAAGCCCGCTCAACATTTCGCCCAAGACCATGTACCCGCAATTTCTCGGTTCCAAAAAGAACCTTTACACGGTCGATCCGGCAACAGAGCAGCTGATATGCATCAACGCCGAAACCGGGGAACAGCGCTGGAGCAAGTATATCGGCAAGATCGGGAACGCCCCAGTCATCCAGTCCGACGAGAACTCCATCGTCATTTCGACCGGCTACCAGATGAACGTCTATGACATGAACAAGGACGCGTTCAACAAGCCCCTGCAATTGCCGGGCAAGGCGTTCAACTTCACGATGTCGGGCGACTACATCTACGCCTCGACGTGGAACGGATTCCTGCTCAAGATTTCTCGCCCGTCGAACAGCATCATATGGTCCCGCAAAGTGTATTCCATGCCGTTCCACGTTGTCAAGTTCCAGCGCTACTTGCAACTTTGCAACCTCGACGGAGAACTCATCCGACTAAGCGACGATTCCGGACTCGCCGTGGAGAACTTCACGAACAAGGTGCAACTGAACATCACCGGCATGGAAGGGCTGGACTCCACGTTGGTGCTCGTTTCCAGCACAAATAAACTGTTCCTGCAAAATACGAAAAAGAAGGACTTCACCCCCACTCAAGTGCTCATGGAATATCCCATCGTCTCCATGCAGGTGCTCCGGGACCAAAACGACGACAAGATAATCATCTCGCTTGCCGACCAGTCTATTTTACTTTATTCAAACATCGGAACTCCCCTTTGGAAATACCAGGGAAAAAAATCCGTATTTTCCAAGCCCTTCATTTACGATGGAAACGCATGGATCGACCAAGGGACCGAAATCATAGCCCTTTCGCTCAAGGACGGAAAAGTCGTAAAATCGTTCAGCACACCGGGCGGCGCCGGCACACCCTTTATCTTGAACCACACGCTGTTCAGCGCCTCCCCCAAACGCGTCCTGTACGGATTTCCGCTCTAACATTCTAATTTAGAGTATGGTAAACTAAATTTTAGTAGTCATTTTAACAAAATCTCACTACATTTTGCTCATAAACTCCTACAGGTTTTTCAATGAGCGCTATTCTAAAAAAATTAGTCCCGTCATGCGGCCTCTCCCTTGCTGTGGCCCTTACCGCTACAGGCTGCAAGGACGAAATTTCTAAAGCGCCCAAAACACCGGAGAACGCATCCGAATACCCGCGGAACGAGACACTTTATGTCGGCGGTTTCGAATGGGCTCCCCCCACGTCGTTCAACCCGCTAGACCGTAACCCGAACTTTCCGACAGACGGAAAAGTACGGATCATGTACGAGTCGCTCCTCGCCTACAACCAACTCACAGGCAAACTGGACCCGATGCTGGCCGACAGCTACATCACAACCGATTCGAGCATCACCGTGCACCTGGATACGAGAGCCAAATGGAATAACGGGGAAAAAGTCACGCCGGACGATGTCATCTATACGTTCCGAATCGATTCCATCCTCCCGACAGCCCATCACGACAACTGGAAGTACATCAAGACCATTACGGATGACGGGAACAACAATATTACGTTCCATCTTCCCGCCAAGCGTAACCCGCTCATGGCGCTGGACGCCATCGCCGAGACCTCCATCCTCCCCAAGTCCGTTTTCGAGCCGCTGATCAAGTCCGCAAGAAGCGGTAAGACCTACAACATGGAAGTCATTTTCAAGTTCAAGAACGACTCCCTCCCGGTCGCCTCGGGCCCCTATACCCTCAAGACTTACGCCCCCGACAAAATCGTGCTGGAGCGCTCCGAGAACTACTGGGGAATAAGCAGGTACAACGGCAAAAAGCCGGCGCCTAAGTATATCATCCACCCCATTTACGACAACAACGACAACTTCAACAACGCCATGGTTCGCGGGAACCTGGACATATCCTCCATCTACCTTCCAAGAATCTGGGAAAAGTCAAAGGACAACATCCGCGCCTGGAGCCGCGAAGAGCCCTACCAGTTGCCGGCAAACATCACAGTCCTCGTCGTGGCGACGCAAAAGGAACCGTTCAACAACGTAAACTTTAGACGCGCCCTCGCCCACGCCATCAATTTCGAGAAAATCAAGGTCCGTGCGGTTTCCAACTACACGCCGACCATACAGCCCGGTCTCATACTCCCCTTCGGGGCCGAAAAGGCCTACTACAACAAGGAAGACGCCGAACTTTACGGTTACAGCTACAATACGAGCAAGGCCCGTGAAATCCTCGCAAGTGCGGGCTATTCCTGGAACGCCGAGGGAAAACTCCTCGACAAGAAGAAAAAGCCGATTCGAACCATTTCCATTGAATGCCCGCAAGGTTGGACCGACTGGAACGAGGCCATCAACGTCATCGCCGAATCGTTCGCCGAAATCGGGATTGAAGCTGTCCCCAAGTTCGTCGATTACGGAACATGGAACATGGACCTCCGTCTCGGCACGTTCGATTTGTCCATGAGAACGCCCCCTACAGAGCATTCCGTAGCGAGCCCCTGGAACAGATTCAACCACCTCATGAGCCTTAACGCCTACAAGCCCGCTGGCGAAGAAGCTTTTTCGAACCAGGGACGATTCCAGGACATAAAAATAAACACCCTGTTAAACACGATTCCGACAATTACAGACGAAAAGGAGCTCAAGCAAGCATACCGCGAACTTAACAAGCGGTTCATGCAGGCCCTTCCCGTCCTGCCGGTTATGTACAGGCCCGCGACCTATTACAACTTTTCCACAAAACACTGGACAAACTTCCCCACAGCCGAAACTCCATACGCACCGCCAGACAATCTCGTCGTGACCACCGGCGTAAGTGCACTTTGGGAAATAAAACCTGTCGAATAACAGCGTAATCAATAAAAAAGTTCCCCTTTTCTTCAAAAAAAATTATCTTTAAGTCACCATTTAAAGGAGTATATGGTGCAGAAACTACGCTTTATTTTGCCAAATGCTTTCACAAGCATGAATTTTTTGCTGGGTGTTTTTTCCATTTGCTGGACAACCGGAGCGTTCAGTTCGTTCAGTACGGCAGACCAAATCCGCATGGGTGCCTACTTTGTCATGCTGAGCGCCCTCTTTGACAAGCTCGACGGCTTTGCCGCGAGACTCGTAAACGCCAGTTCCGAATTCGGAGCCCAGTTCGACAGCCTGGCCGACCTGATAGCCTTCGGTCTCGCCCCAGCGTTCTGCTTTTTCTTCTGCTATAAAATCTACGCCCCCGAATGGTTCTCGAATCACGGACTCCTGATGACGGTGACGCTCGCCATTTACGTACTTTGCGCCGCCATGCGTCTCGCCAAATACAACGCCTGCGATTCCGACACGTACCACCACCACTTCTCCGGGCTTCCCTCCACATTTGCGGGTATGGTGAACGCTACCCTCATCGTATTCCTCATGAGCAAAGGCGTTTTCGCTGATTCCAGCACGTTCCTTTTCTGGCTTCCGCTCATCGTATTTGTCGCTACCGCATTTTTGATGGTGAGCCCCTTGTTCCTCCCGAAACTCCAGCCGCGCAAGAACAAGGCATTCAACATTTTCCAGATTGTGCTGATCGTGCTTACCTACATTGCCGGTCTCCTCTTCTACAACGAAAAGGTGCCGTTCATTCTCGAATACCTGCTCCTTCTCGGTGCCTGCTACATGCTCATCGGCTTTGGCGTAGGAATCGCCTACCGCAAGCAAATCATTGAAGAAGCGAAAGCGGGTAAAAAGTAGTAGGATATAGACGAAAGAACGCCCGCAAAAGCGGGCTACAGACGAAAGACGAAAGAAAGCACCGCAGTCGCGGTGCCATTTTTTTAACTCCTAAAACCTATTACCTAAAGCGTTTCAAAAATTCCGCAAAAGCACGACCATAGCGGTCGAACAAATGCTCCAGCGACATGCGCGGGAGTTCCAGCGTCACGCATTCCAGGTTACGTTCGCCACACCACGTCCCGAAGCTACCCGGCGTCGTATAACCGATATCCGGGAGCCAAGGCAAGTTGAACACCCCCATCAAATCTTCGACAAGTTTAGTCTTTTGCGGAGCGTCTATACAACCCATCGGCGCATGCATAGCAAGCACGCTCGCGGGCTTTAACCGTTCCACAAGAGACACAAGCGCCTGCGTCTCCGGTTCGCTCCCGGGCACCGCTCCTGGCGACAATAGCGTATCGCGATCCGATTCTAGGATTGAACGCGAACCGACCTTTTCCGTCGAAAAATTCAGCGTCTTGAAATTGCGGTTCAAGTCAACACCATTAGCGTTTCCGCGCGTACCCAGCGCCACGCCATCCGGATTGGCGCACAAGATAAACGACACCGAATCAAAAGGTTCGTCAAAAGCACGGAGCGCACGACTCAAGAGGAACGTCGTCTCAGGTTCCTCGCCGTGAATTCCAGCCATCACAAGCAAGCGACACTGGCCACGGCAAGGAATATAGCGGAGCGGAGCGCCTAAAACGGAGCGACCATATTCAGAAAACGGCAAACGGATAATTCCGCGAGAGTTAGGAGAGAAGTGCATAGTGGTTAGTCGGTAGAACTTAGATAGGTTATAGGTTGTAGGCTATAGGGATTAGGTTAGTCAGGCGCCTACGGCGCGATTATAAGAACCTAAAACCTAATACCTAACACCTTTCTCTAAGTGAGATTATCGCTTCGCTCTAATCTCAACTGCTAGGCTCGGAAATAGGCTTGCAAGCAATCCTGCTTCACTCGCCTTACGCAGTTGTCTAAGCTCTAAGCTCCAAGTTCTAAATGCTATACAAAATAAGGATAAATGTATTCCTCCGCAAGTTCGGGCAAGCGTGCGAGTACGACTCGTTTGCACGCCATGTCGCATTGTCCATAAATTTCACGCAGCGTCGAAAGCGAAAAATGTTCGAGCAGTTTGCGCGATGTCGGCAAGTGCGCGATGTGCCAGCCTTCGGGTTTGATTTTTCCACGACCCGGGATGAACACACGGCTAAAGCCAAATGACTTGTCCATTTCCATCCGCTCCGTCAGGAACGCATGGAACTTCGCAAACATGCCGTCGCATTCCGCGGGCGTGAGCTCTACTTCGTAGCCCTCCGGGCAAGCCGCTCCATCGACCACGTCGATGTCCGTCCCCAAATGGTGACGGCTCGCCCCCGGAAGTGCGGACCACGTCAAAATTGCATACATCAGTTCCTCTTCGTCCTTCGGGCGCACCATTCTCTCCCCCGTTTCCGACAAAAGCGGGAGTTCGCCGCTCGCCTTGCGGTTCCAAATCGAGAGCTGCTTTTCAAACGTGCGGTATGCAGACTCCACGCGCAGTTCAAAGCCGTTCGCCTTCGCTTCGCTCGACAACGCTTTCAAATCATCGACAATAGAATTTTCGACAAAATAACCCGGCTGAAATTCCACCAGGTTCGGCGTCCCGAGACCATAAGGCAACAGGTCCGTCATTGAATCGTCCCTCCCATTTTTTCAATAAGGTTCTTCCACTGCTGAACTGTAGATTTCTTTTTCGGTTTCGATTTTTTTCCGACAAGCGACTGAACCAAAGGCGCCGGATTTGCATGAGTCCACGCAATCGCAAGCGCATCGGTCGCATCGAGCGGGAGTTCGGCAGCCTCGATACCCAAACGTGCAAAAACCATGTTCGCCACATGCTCCTTCGATGCAGCCCCATCGCCAGTAATGGCCTGCTTCACGACACGCGGCGGGTATTCCTCGTAAGTCATCCCGCGCCGGTGGCACGCCACGAGAATCGCCCCGCGGATATGCCCGAGCACAAGGGCACTCTTCACGTTCTTCGCAAAAAACACACCTTCCATAGCAAGCGCATCCGGATGGTAATAGTCCAAGCGCGCCTCCAGTTCCGATACGATATGCACAAGCCTATCTTCCAAATTTTTAGCAGGATTGGCATGAAACGTGCCATATTCAAGCACCTGAATTTCGCAACCCGTCTTTTTCAAGAACGCATACCCAGTCGTGATAGAACCCGGGTCAATACCAAGAATAACCATGCCTCAAAAAATAGATAAGAAATGCTTTTTTTTCAAAAAAACACAATCTACGAAGTCGTTCTTTATTAGATTTCTATTCAGGAGGCTGCCATGCTGATTGATCAAGAACATGCAGATTATATGAGAACCAAAGCCCACCCAAGACAACTGGGAATTCCCCTGAGTCGTTGGGGACGTAACCTTATTGCCTGCTGTCCGTTCCACTCCCCCGAAGAAACATCCCTGTTTTTCTATGATGCACTTGGATATTGGCGTTACCGCTGTCTCCAATGCGGGAGCGAAGGCGACTTGGTCGATTTTGTCATGAGGAGCCGTTTTAACGGCCTGGACGAACAGTCCGCCCGTTCCGAAGCGTTCGATTTTCTCGGCGCCCTGGACATGGAAACCGCAAACACCCAGGATAGCGAACATCCCTGGGTCAAGGAAGTCGGTGGCGAAAAATCCAAAGTGCTCGAATGCTTCGTGCGCTACTGCCACTGGGCCGCAAGCAAGAGTCCATCCTCGGCAAAGTTCCTCGAAGCACGCGGCTGGAGCATCGGACAGGCGCAACTCTATGGTCTCGGCTACTACAGCGGCGACCCGGAGCCGTTCATCAGCTACTGCATGCTTTCGGGCATCGAACGCCACCAAATCAGTTTTTATCTCGACAACCTCGAAGCCTACCACGAACCTCGACTGACCATTCCCGCTCGCAACTCCAAGGGATTCATCCATTCCGTCTATGGCAGGCTCATCGAAGACAACGAAAAAAGCCACACTTATATCACCTACGCCTCGGGTCCAACCGTCATCCCGTTCAACATCCAGGCCGAAAGCGAACACCCCATCATCGTCCAAGGCTTCTTTGACGCATTGACGGCGGACCTCGCCGGCATCCCGGGCGTCGTTTCCACGATGTTCCAGGAGTTGAACATAAACCACCTGTACAAGCTCAAGGCTTGCGGGGCCGATTCGTTCACGGTCATATTGCGTAGGGAACAGGACCGCAGGGAACAGGAACTGAGAATCCAGAAGTACCTCAAGATGGCCGAGCAGCTCCACATGAGCATCAAGTCCATCGTGCTCCCCAAGGGCGAGTCCGTCGATACGCTTGTCCGCAAGAACGGCGCAGACCAGCTCATCGATCTCATCAACCAGACCGAAGTCGATACGATACACTCCCACCGCCGCTCCATGCTGTTGCAGGACATCAAGGAGAACTTCGACACCGCGATGGCATGTCCGCCCGACCAAAGCGTGGGCTATACGCTGAACACGTTCCCCAAGCTGACCAAGGAAGTCGATGGCATCCAGTCGGGTTGTTTCTTCGTCTCCTCGCAACCGTTTGGACTCAAGACCATTTTGCTTTCGAGCCTCGCGCTCGACCTTATCGAGAGCAATCCCAACCTCAAGGTCATTTACGTCGCCTACGAAACGCCGCGCCGTCAAATTTTCGACCGTTTTGTTTCCATGCTCATCGGGCAGTCCATCCTCACGGTCCGCAAGCAAAACGCCGACAACGAAATCAACAAGAAAGTCATGGAAGCGACCCGTGAACTCATGGGCTACGTGCGCAACAACCGCCTTGAAATTTGGGAAGACATGCCCTCGCTCGACTTTAACGACCTCCTCAAGACGCTAAAGCCAGAACTCAAGGAACATCCGGACCTGGTCCTCATGATCGACGGCATCGACCACTTGAAGATTACCGACCGACCGGAACTCCCGGACATTCACGAAAAACGTTCTTCCGTCATGCTGGACTTGTACAAGGCGCTCGACATCCCCATATTCCTAGGTGGCGAACTCATCGATTCCCCCAACATGGGACTTCTGGGGCCAAGAGCCTACCTCCGCGATTCCGACGCCATCTACTGGATTACGACGAAAAACGACAACCTGACTCTTACGGTCGATTCCAAGCGCTTAGGAACAAGCCATGTCTATGAAGGGGCTATTTCGATTGATCCTCAATCTAGCCGCATGAAAGAAGCTTAATGTTTACCATTGTCGATTTCAACAACTTCTGGAGTCCGTCTGGAGGCGGAGTCCGGCGTTACCATTTACAGAAAATGGCGTTTTACGAACGCCAAGGCGAAGTTCTTTCGGTCTTCGTCATGCCGTCGTCGAGCACTTATACAGAAACGCGAAGTGACGGACTGATTATCGAGCACGTAGAAGCATTCCGGTTCCCCGGCAACTGGGAATACCGCTTTATGTGGAAACCGCATCAAATCCGTCCGATTCTCGAGAAGTACAAGCCGGATGTAATCGAGGTGGGCTCGCCCTACATTTTGCCTTCGGCCGTCCGACGCATTGCGAAAAGAGTTGTACCCAACGCCGCTCTGTTCAGTTTCTGGCATGCCGACTTCCCCGTAACATACGTGGGCCGCCCCGTCGCCAAAAAATTCGGCGCAAACGCAGGCGTATTCACCCGAAAAATTGCGTTCTGGTACGCGAAACAAGAATTCAAAGGCTACGATTGCGTACAAGCTTCATCGAAAGAAGCGATGGCGCGCCTCAAGAAAAACGGACTCCCCAACCCGCGCTGGATTCCGCTCGGATGCGATATCGACACGTTCTCGCCGAGCAGACGCGACGAAGCACTCGTCAAGGAACTCAAGGACGGTTGCCCGGAACGCCTCACGATATTTTTCCCGCACAGGCACTGCAACGAAAAGGGGATTGACCTTGTCCTCGGTGCATACGACATCTTGACGCAAAAACTCGGGCACGAACCCGCCATAGTCTTTGCGGGCACAGGTCCGAGCCTCCCGCTTGTGCAAGCCGCCGCCGAAAAATATAAGCATGTAAGCTACATCGGATTCGTAAACTCCATCGACGAAATGGCGCGCTATTATGCTAGCGTCGATATGGGACTTGCCCTCTCCGGCTGGGAAACATTCGGGCTTTCAATCTTGGAAAGCATGGCCAGCGGAAACGCTCTCGTCGGAGCCGCCGCCGGAGCCGCCTACGAACACGTCACAGAATCGGGAGCAGGCACAATCCTCAAGGAACGCACGCCCGAAGCCTTGGCCGAAGCAATTGTAGAACTGTACCATTCCGACCTCACCGACAAAAAGATTAAAGCTCGAAAGTACGCCGAAAAATTCAGCTGGAACGATTGCTTCAAGCGACAGCTCGCTTTGTACAAAGAAATTACCGGACTTAAAAAATGAAAGAATTTATACGGAAAATATCCAAATTCTTTGAGCCGACCAAGAACTTGGTTTTAATATCGCTCGCTTTTTGGGTAACGCATATTCTGCTCCGCATAATGCTCTTGTTCCGCAGCAATCCCTACGGGTTCCCGTTCGTATCAAAGCCGGACTGGTTCATCTTCCACGCCATCTGCATCGACTTCATGTGGATTTGCAATGCGCTTGTGGTGTTCATGATTCTGGGCGGTATTGCCGTAAAAATCGCAAGCCCAAAAGGTTCGCGCAACGCTAATGAGAAAGTCGCGGACATTTCGAAAGGAATCACGACCGCAAAAATCACGACGATTTTCTACACCGTTTTCCACAGCGTCATCTTGCTCTTTACGCTTCTCGATAACGAAGTGCAACGATTCCTGGGCGGGCACTTGAGTTTCGGACTCATGGACACCTACAAGGATACCTCGTCCATTACCATGTTCTACGACTACGTGGCAAACGACTTGTCCGTTCCGTACTTGCAATTCGTCGTACTCGTGCTGATGCTCCCGCTGACTTACGGCATTTACAAGTTGCTGAACAGGCATTACCGCACTCCCGACGGATTCCGTATGAAAAAATCCGTCATCGCGATGGTCATCTTTTATATCGCCTCGTACCTGTTCGTTTATTTTATCTGGACCGGAAACGCCCGCATGGCCAAGCTCCGTCCAGTCGTATCGCTTGTCTACAACGATCTCTTTATCGCCAAAAAAGCAGCTGGACTTAACGAAAAAGACCTCGCCATCTACCGTACCGCCTACCAGAATTTATGGCAGCGCGTCGAAGGCGACAACCTCTGGAAATTCTCGGACGATAAGGAAAGCCACGGTCTCCCGCTTTACCGCGTGCCGAGCGCAGAACTTTTGAACAGCAAAAAGCTCGCCGCCCAACGCGAAATGCAGCCAAACTTCATACTCGTGCTCATGGAATCGCATCGCGGGCTCAACACGGGTTACATGAATCCGCAAATCCAGCCCACGCCTACGCCGTTTCTCGATTCGCTCGCCGCCAATTCCCACGTGTGGATGCGCATGCACACAAGCGGCGTCCCGACCACCGGAGGAGTCCTTTCGACGCACCTCGGCATCCCGCACCATTCCAGGCTCGCCCAAGCGACCGACCTCGCGCACGTTTCTCTCCCCAGTTTCGTATCCGTTCTGACCGAAAAAGGCTACAGCACGCACTACATGTCCGCCGCCGACCCCGCCTGGGACAACCTCGGCGTTTGGATGGCAAAATGGTACTCCGCCGTACAATACAACCGCGAACGCGAAGACGACTCCACATTCATGGGACACGCTGCCGAATTTGTGCGGGACACGCTATCGAAACAAGGCAAACCGTTCCTCGCCACGCTCATGACGCGCTCCAACCACTACCCGTTCAACTTTGCCGCCGGCATGACCGACGAACAGAAGGCTCGCCCACTGCAAGAGCGCATCAACGTCACGATGAACTATGCCGACAGGCAACTCGCACGATTCATCCGCGCCATCCAAAACGAAGAATGGTACAAGAACACGTACGTCATCATCATGGCTGACCACGGATTCCCCTTGGGCGAAAACGGGGTATCTACCATGAACGGCGGCGGTTTTTCGAACGTGAGCTGGATTCCGTTCATTATCCACGGCAAGGGGCTAGATGCAACGCGGGACACGACGACAGCCGCCCAAATCGACATCGCGCCGACCGTACTTGAACTTGCGGGCTTTGCCGTCCCGAACATTTTCATGGGACACAATCTTTTACGCGAGACCGAAACAACTCTTGATGCGGACAGCACGAGCGTAAAAAAAGATTGCGCCGGACTCTCGCTAGGTGCTTATTCCGGCTACTCCGCCCTCGGCCTGGACCATTACCGTATAGTTTCCAAGACCAACTCCAACGACGAAGTTTATCTCTTTGCAGACAACGACATGAGGCAGGAACACGACCTCGCCAAAACAGAGTCCGAACGCACAGCAAAAATGCATGCAACGCTCGACACGCTCATCAAAATTTCGGACTATACGCTCGAACACGGACTTTAAGCGAAAATCCGCGCGCCCCGAACAACCTTACAAGTGCACCCATTCACCCTAAAGTCCGCATTAAACGTCCGCAAGCAATAATGCAAAAAAGACTCGTCAATGACGAGTCTTTTTAGTCGGGATGACTGAATTCGAATCAGCGACCTCTTGAACCCCATTCAAGCGCTCTACCAGGCTGAGCTACATCCCGAGGTCTCTTAGAAGAGTATGCCAAAGTTAGTTAAACCACGGTGTTTTTTCAAGGCAAAAGCGCGAAAAAAGCGAAATTTAACCCACTCCGGCAGCGCCAGTCCTTCCTAGTCCTTCCAGTAACCGACAATCAGCACTTCGGGAGTCGCCTTCGGGAACTTCTTGCTCTTGAAGCCTACAATCTTGCGGATGCTCTTTTGCTTGAGTTCCCAGCCCGTACGCGTAAGCCCAGCCGTCGAAAGCGTCACCTTGATGCCGGGCACCTTGCCGCCTTCCTTGATTTGATCGACTTTATCGACATTGAGCATCACGTTCTTTGTCTTGATTTTGAATTCCTTCGCCGCATTTTCATCCAGCACAAGATCCGGACGTTCTTTCTTGTCCGTTCCCCAAACGTAGAACGTCCATTCGCGCTTTTCGTTCGGCGCATAATAGCCGGCGTCAAAAAGTTTTTCGCCAAAGAAAATCGGATTTTTCACATAGCCGTCGAGCTGTGCGGCATACGGCGTGCCGTGATTATCGACCATCACCACGACTGGATTGATTTGCCCGTCCATGCCGGCAAAATCCATATCGAATTCAATCGTCACCGGAGCATTCGGCGCAATCTTTTGCGGAAACTTGAAGTTCGACATGCCAATGCCCTGCCCCATCACGGTTTCAAGGACTATTTCTTTATTCGTAACGTTAGCGCCCTTGATGACGATATGCTTGACATCGCCCTGGTCTGCATAACCAATCGGGTACGGATCCGGCACAAAACGGATGACATCATCGGCCATGGCGGTCGCCGAAAAAGCAAGAGCTGCAACAAAAATGGATTTGAAAATTCTAGACATCATGATATGAATATAGCAAATAGTAGTTGGAAAAACTTAGGGACGTCATCCTGAGCAACGAAGACGACTCAGAAGGCGAGCGTTGCAACAATAAGTTTTCTCATTTTTATAATCGAGCCGAAGGGTTGGGGCATTAACTAGCTTTTTTTTCGTTCCCTACACACGTACAAAGATTCTTCGCGGCACTGCAATTGGACATCGGGATTTTGCGAATTAGAATGCCTGCTAAGGCAAGAATCGTATTTTTCTTGGTCGAGGCATTTTGCATTCTTTTGATCCATCGAATCCCTATCCGTTCCGCCATACCATTCCTCGGCACAGTTGTCAGTAGACGCACATGTACACGCATACAGAAACGTGCACGAAAGCGCAAGCACAAGCAACAAATAAATCCGCTGAAAAAACATATTAAGAATATATAAAATCTACAACAACCAAAGCTACGCTCACCCTCATAATCCCATACCCATCTCACATTTCCAATGACAAAAGACCATCGACTAACAACCCAACATTTTCTAAATTTGGCGCCATGACTTCACTCGACGAAATCAGGGATCTTCTCGCGCAAAAAGAATTGTTCATTTTCGACTTGGACGGCACGCTGTTCAACACGCTTGGCGATTTAGCCCCTGCCGTAAACTATGCGATGACGCAATTCGGGTTCCGCACGCATAGCAACGACGATGTGCGAACGTTCATCGGGAACGGTTCGATGAACTTGATTCGCCGGGCAGTCGCCGCAAATTTCATTGACGTGAAACTCGTTCGCAACTTTGACGAAGTCGCCGCCGTTCTAGAACGTGAAGGCTACAACGAAGAGAAAATCAAAGGAATCCATAAAGTTTATTCAGAATTCTACTGGGAGCATTGCACCGAAAATACGGAACCGTACGAAGGCGTCGTGGAAGTCATTAAGCGAATCGCCTCCATCAATCGTGATGGGAACTGCGCGGAAAGTGGATGGATCAGCGAAATAAATAACGGGAACTGCGCGGAAAGTGGATGGAACTGTGCGCAGTTCACAAAACACATAGGGAC
>Ga0310696_10002531_pt1 | contig 24028 bp, 17 predicted proteins | sample AusTroGonzalo_MG_4_FD_203885 | JGI IMG/M metagenome (GOLD analysis project Ga0310696, IMG submission 203885) | Bovine rumen microbial communities from tropical cattle in Woodstock, Queensland, Australia - Gonzalo_02 (v2) (version 2) | ecosystem: Host-associated > Mammals > Digestive system >...
GGAGGCCGAGTCCGAAGCCGAGTCGGGCAATATCCTTCTGAGGAACGTGAGCGGAGCTATCGGTATCAGCGGCCTTAAGTTCCGCTATTCTCCCGACATGCCCTACATCTTTGACGGACTGGACCTGAAGATCAATCCGGGGGATTACGTGGCTTTCGTGGGTCCTTCCGGCTGCGGAAAGTCTACGCTGGTGCGCCTGCTGCTGGGTTTTGAAAAGGCCGAGAGCGGCTCCATCTTCTATGACGAGCACAACCTGGACGAAATTAACAAGCCCAGCCTGCGCCGCTACTGCGTGAGCATCTGTCTGCAGGATGGCCAGTTGGTGGAGGGGACAGTCCGGGACAACATCCTCTTCGGCAACAATGGTTATAGCGACGACGAGGTCTGGGAAGCCGCCCGTATGGCCGCCCTGGATAAAGATATCGAGGGAATGCCCCAGGGGCTTGACACCCCTATTTCGGCCGATGGCCAGGGTGTCTCCGGCGGTCAGCGCCAGCGCATCCTCATGGCCCGCGCGCTCATCCGCAAACCCAGGATCATTTTCCTGGATGAGGCTACATCGGCCTTGGACAACATCAGCCAGCACACCATTGCGGAGAACCTGGCCAAGATGAAATGCACCCGCATCACCATCGCCCACCGCATGAGCACCATCCGGGAGTGCAACCGCATCATAGTGCTCGCCGGCGGCAAGGTGGCGGAGGACGGCAGTTACGACGAACTCATGGCCAAGGGCGGGTATTTCAGTGAAATCATTAAACGGCAGACGGTATGAGAAAGTGGTTGTTGGCAGTAGTTCTCTGTATTCCGGTCCTGGGCCGCGCCCAGAGCCTGGAACAGGTGATCCGCCTGGCCCAGGACAGCACCATCACTGCGTTCCAGAGCCGTTACGAATACGAATCCCGTGAGGCGCACTTTGCCCAGTTCGAGGCACTCAGAAAGCCCCAGCTGGAGCTTCGCTTCGTTCCCAACTACCAGCGGATCATTACGGATCCTTCGCGTGACTATGTATACATCCGCAATTTCAACCGCTTCTCTGCATCGGCCCAGCTGCAACTTACGCAGAAGGTCCTGGGGCTGGGCGGCGAGGCCTATGTGGGCAGCCGTGCCCTTTGGAGCGAGTATTTCGCCAGCGACCAGCGGGATCTGCCGCGCGAATTCATCACCATGCCGGTGGTCATGGGATATCAGCAGTCCTTAATGGGATACAATCCTTACCGCTGGGAAAAGGTCATTGAAGAAAGCCGGATGGCCGCGGCCCGCAAGCAGCTTAATTATCAACTTCATGTGATTGCCGAAGAGGCCACGCGCCGCTTCTTCCGCCTGGCTTGCGCCCAGGGCATGCTGGACATGTGCCTCCGCAACAAGCAGACGGCCGATACCCTATACGCCATTGCCAAGGAGAAGGCCAGCATAGCCATGGTCACCCTGGCCGAACTCCGTTCCCTGGAACTGCAGCGGCTCAATGCCGCCAATGCGCTCATGAACGCCCGGAACGAGGAGCAGCTGGCCTGGGAATCGCTGGCGGCCTATCTCCGCACCGATGCCTTCCCGGCCGGTACCCGGCTATCCGTTCCCACCGTCACCCCCGGCATCCCCATGACCAATGAGGACGCCCTGGAGATGGCCCGCAATAACAGCCCGGCTCTTCAGCAGCAGCAGACAGCCGTTTCCGAAGCCCTTCAGCAGCAGGAGCGGGCCCGCAAGGAGCGGGGCGCCAAAGTGGGCGTGGACCTCAATATCGGCCTTCAGCAGTTAAACTCCAACTTCTTCGGCACATTTAAGAACCCTCAGTTCTATATGCTGGGCGCCGTTACCTTGAGCATTCCGCTCATGGATCATGGCGCTGCCCGGAAGGGACACGCTGCCGCCGTCGCCTGGAGACAGCGCGAAGAACAGGCCCTGAATGAAGTGGAGCGCGCCCTTTCCGAAGACGTGCTCACCACCCTGGATAACCTCCGTTCCCACGAACAGATGCTCTCCCATACGGAAGAGGCGGTGGCGCTGGCCGATGAAGTCTTCGAACTCACGGCCGAGAATTACGCCAACGGCCTCTGCGACATCAATACCTACTCCCTGGCTCAGAGCCGGCGCGACAATGCCTACAACCAGCATCTCTCCGCCCTGGCCAATTACTGGACCACCTATTACCACTTGTTAACCCTTACGCAGCATGAATAGGTTTCTTCCCCTCATAGCCCTCATCGTCTTACCGGCCTGCCATTCCCGTTCATCGGCCCCGGCGCTTCCTCAGGAACCCGTCGCCGCCGTTGAGGAGAAGGCCGATGCTCCCGTCCCGCAGAACCAGAGCCTCCAGCGTGCCATCGAGGCCGAAGGCTTCTCCAGCAAGGGAACCATCGAGGCGGTTACCGAAGTGCCGGTGTACAGCCGCATAGGCGAGCAGATCGTAAGCTTTGACATCCAGCTGGGCCAGCGTGTTAAGAAAGGGGAAGTGGTGGTGCGCCTGAACCAGGAGGTCATCAAGGACCGCATCAACCGGAATAAGGCCGATCTGGAGAGGGCCGATTATGAGGCCCAGGCCATCCTGATGGGCCAGGGTTACAAGCGCAACAATCTGGATAAAGCCCCGGAAGACCTCCAGCGGCAGGCCCGGGTGAACAGTGGCTACAATACGGCCCTGGCTTCCCTGAAGCAGTTGGAACATGAACTCACCTATTGTACCATCACCGCTCCTCTCACGGGTGCCGTGAGCCGCATTGACGCTACCCTTTACAGTGCAGCTACCCCCGGTGTGCCACTCTTTTTCATCGTGGACACCGAGCATCTGAAAGTATGCTTTGACGTTTTGGAGAACGAACTCTCCAAGTTCCAGTCCGGAACCAAGATCCAGGTGATATCCGTGGCTTATCCCACCGAGGTGCACGAAGCCGAGGTATCGGCCATCAGCCCGGTGGTGGAGAAGAACGGCATGGTGCATCTGGAGGCCACCCTCCAGCCTCATCCCCATCTGATGCCGGGAATGACGGCCATTGTGACCAAGGAATAAGTTCTAACTTTTCCTGTAAATGTTCAAACAATCTATTTGATTGTTGGAATATATTAGTATCTTTGCGGTGTTCATTTTTCCACAGACATGAAAAAACTGATACACCGCTTCAATTATGTCCCTGTCCTGGCCACTTTCTTTGTGATGGGTTTTTGTGACGTCGTGGGCATTGCTACCAGCTATCTCAAGCAGGACTTTGGCCTGAGTGAATCCCTCTCGGGCTTCATTCCTTCGATGGTTTTCATCTGGTTTCTTTTCCTTTCGGTTCCCGCCGCCCTGTTGATGAACCGACTGGGCCGGAAGACGATGGTCCAGCTCAGCAACGCTATCACTTTCGTGGGGATGCTCATTCCTTTCTTCTGGTACAGTTTCCCTTCCTGTATGCTGGCCTTCGTGCTGCTGGGAATAGGGAATACCATCTTGCAGGTGTCCCTGAATCCGCTTCTGACCAATGTGGTGAGCGGAGAAAGGCTCTCTTCCTGCCTCACGGGCGGTCAGGTGGTGAAAGCCGTCTCTTCCTTCTGTGCCCCTTTCCTGGCCCTGTTTGCGGCCGGTACTTTCGGCAACTGGAAGTACCTTTTCACCATTTATGCTGTGGTTACGCTCCTTTCTTGGTTGCTGCTGGAAACGACCGAGATTCCCCGGGAGAAGGTGGAAGGGGAGGGCGTTTCGGTACGGAGTGCCTTCGGCCTTCTGAAAGACCGTACGGTGCTTCTGTTCTTCCTGGGCATCTTCTTTATTGTGGGAGTGGATGTGGGAACCAATACGGTTAGCGCCAAACTCCTGATGGAACGCTGTTCCCTGCCGGTAGAAAAAGCTTCGCTGGGGGCCAGTGTGTATTTTATCTGCCGCACGGCGGGCGCTTTCCTGGGCACTTTCCTTCTGGCCAGGGTAGATGATGTTAAATATCTGAAAATGAACCTTTTCCTGGCGGCCATTGCTATGGCTTCCCTCTTTTTCCTGCCGTCGGCCGCAGGCATCCTTTGCGGCATCGGGGCCATCGGCTTTTTCTGCTCCAGTGTGTTCTCCGTTCTGTTTTCCCAGGCGCTGAAAGCCCGTCCGGAGAAAGCCAACGAGATTTCCGGCTTTATGATTACCGGTGTTTGCGGTGGGGCTGTCATTCCGCCTCTGATGGGAGTGGCCGCCCAGTGGACAGGAAGCCAGAACGGCTCGCTGGCCGTCATCTCACTCTGTCTTATTTATCTGATTTATTGCGCTTTCGCTGCTTCGCGCCGTCAACGGCTGGCTTCCAGGGTGTAAGTGAAACTGTCGGCCCGGTAATAACCTATATTATATTCTACAGGGACGCCATTCTCGTCGTAGACAAAGCGTTTGCGGATGAGGATGGCGTCGTTGGGCTGTATCTCCAGCTTCTCCGCCACGCTTTCTCCTGCCAGCCGGGCCGATACTTCTTCTTTGGAAGTTTTGACTACAATGCCGTAGTTGGTTTCAAGCATCTCATACAGAGGTAAATTGTAGTTCTCATCACCCGTGATAGGAAGCTTGGGATTGAAGTAGGAGATGAAATGGACAAAGGGAAAAGAAGTGTTTCCCCTGACCCTTTGCATAACCACGCAGGGGGTGGATTCGTCTATCCCGAAAAAGCCGGCAATTACGGCATTGGGCTTTTTGTGACTGATAATCAGTTCGTAGTTTTTGACCTCGATGCCCAGCATCTTCATTTCCTGGGAGAAACTGAGCCAGTTCTTGACACCTCCGGTGATGCCTTTTCTGGCTACCTTGGTGCCCACCCCTTTCTTGCGGATCAGGAGCCCCTCAAAGACCAGCTGGTTGATGGCCTGCCGGAGGGTGTTGCGGGATATGTTCAGCTGTTTGGCCAGATCTACCTCGTTGGGAAGCATCCGGCCATTTTTGTAATCTTCGCTTTCTATCAGTTCCCTTAGAAGGTCCTGGGCCTGCTTGTGGAGGGGAACGGCGCTATTGGGATTCAGCTTCATGGTTATGCGGATTTCACGCAAAACTAAAAAATATTTTTGTAATATGAAAACTTTGCATATCTTTGCACAAACTATAATATGTTCATACATAATGAGAGCACAAAACTATGACAAGTATCCTGCCATTCCAGTAGAGGGATCTGTTTGCCTGGGGTGGGAGCTTATCCGTAAAAAACTTCATTCCTGTGCATCCGGTCCCCTGTTTGTGGATTACTATACCGGTGTGTTTGAGGAAGATATGGCACGCGAACTGGGAAGCGGTTTCGCGCGCGTGATTCGTATGAGGGATTATATGAAGCCGGAGGCAGCAGTCCGTTCCCTCACGGAAAGATTTATGACGGACGATGTTTTGTTCGGACATGTTACTTGCCTTCAGCTGGAAGTTTTCTTCGACGGAAAAAAACTGTGCACCCTGAAGGAGGAACTCAAGGGTGCCGGAAAAGATACCCTTGTGATAGGAACGGGTGCGGCCCTGGTTATGCCTGAGGGGGCCACGCTGGTGTATGCCGATATGGCCCGCTGGGAAATCCAGCAGCGTTTCCGCCGCCATCAGGTGTGCGGTCTGGGCGTAGATAACCGCGAAGATCCGGTATCCATTCAGTACAAAAGAGGCTATTTTATAGACTGGAGAGTTCTGGATCAGTACAAAGATACCCTGTTCACAAAAGTAGACTGGTGGCTGGATACCAATACCGCCACGGAACCCAAGCTCATCTCCCGTGCATCCTTCCTGGAAGGAATGGCCAAGGCGGCCCGGCGGCCTTTTCGTGTGGTGCCTTTCTTCGATCCGGCCCCCTGGGGTGGCCAGTGGATGAAGGAAATGTGCGACCTGGACCGCAGCACCCCCAATTTCGGTTGGTGCTTCGACTGTGTGCCGGAGGAAAACAGCCTGCTGCTGGAGGTGGATGGCGTGAAGGTGGAATTCCCCTCCGTAGACTTGGTGCTCACCCATAGCACGGAACTGCTGGGCGTGCCCGTGGAAGGCCGTTTCGGCAAGGATTTTCCCATCCGTTTCGATTTCCTGGATACTATGGGCGGCGGCAACCTGAGCCTGCAGGTGCATCCTACTACGCAGTTTATCCGGGAACAGTTCGGGATGGCCTATACCCAGGATGAGAGCTACTATCTGCTGGATGCCGGCGAAGGTGCCACCGTTTTCCTGGGCGTAAAGACAGGGGTGGACAAGGAAGCTATGCTGGAAGACCTTCGCGCTGCCCAGCGGGGAGAAAAGTCCTTTGAGGCCCAGAAGTATGTGAACCAGCTTCCGGCCAAAAAACACGATCATTTCCTCATTCCCGGAGGAACCATTCACTGCTCCGGTGCCAATGCGATGGTCCTGGAGATCAGTGCAACGCCCAACCTGTTCACCTTCAAGCTTTGGGACTGGAACCGGCTGGGACTGGATGGAAAACCGCGCCCCATCAACGTAGAGAGAGGCAGCAAGGTGATCCAGTGGAACCGGGATACCGAATATGTCCACGCCCATCTGGCCAATCATTTTGAACCGGTGGCCCGGGGAGAAGGCTGGGAAGAAATCCGCACCGGCCTGCACCCTGCCGAATTCATAGAAACCCGCCGTACGCGTTTCAGCGGTACGGCCCCCTTCCGTACCGCCGACAGCGTACAGGTACTCAACCTGGTGGAAGGAGAAGAAGCCGTGGTGGAAAGCCCGGAGGGCCGTTTCGAGCCTTTCGTTGTCCACTATGCCGAGACTTTTATCATTCCTGCGTGCGTGGGAGATTTTACCATTCGGCCCTGCGGTCTTGCCAGCGGCAAAGAATGTATGGTGATTCGAGCCTTTATCCGTTTTAACGCCTAGTCCCTATGTACGAAAGCGACAGCAGAACCGTAATGACCCTGGATGCAGGGGGAACCAATTTCGTTTTTTCGGCCATTCGCGGCTGCCGGGAAGTAGTTGAACCGGTGAGGCTGGATGCCGTCACCGACGACGTAGACCGCTGTTTGGCGGTTTTGGTGGAAGGATTCCGCCGTGTGGAGCAATCCCTGGAGGAGGCTCCGGTTGCTATCAGTTTCGCTTTCCCCGGACCGGCCGATTATGAGGCCGGCGTCATCGGGGATCTTCCTAATTTTCCCTGTTTCCGCGGGGGAGTGGCTATGGGACCTTATTTGTCGGAAGTGTTCCATCTGCCGGTTTTCATCAACAATGACGGCAATCTCTTTGCCTATGGAGAAGCCCTCGCCGGCGCCCTGCCGGTCCTTAACAAGGCTTTGGAGGAAGCAGGAAGCAGTCAGCGCTGCCGCCATCTTCTGGGCATCACCCTGGGCACCGGTTTTGGCGCCGGAGTAGTCCTGGATGGGAAACTGCTCACCGGAGACAACGGCTGCGGGGGAGATGTCTGGCTGATGCGGAACGTGTTTTCCCCAGACCAGATCGTGGAAGAAAACGTGAGTATCCGTGCCGTCAGGAGAGTCTATCGGGAGCTTTCTTCTGACCAGGCCGATTATACTCCCAAGGATATTTTCGAGATAGCTGAGGGCCGGAAGGAAGGGAATGTGCAGGCTGCGCAGGAATCTTTCCGGAGGCTGGGAATAGCGGCGGGCGACGCCATTGCCCACGCCCTGGATATTGTGGACGGACTGGTGGTGCTGGGCGGGGGACTGGCCGGAGCATCGGCCTATATCCTGCCTTCCCTGGTGGAGACGCTGGGCCCCTGGCTGCAGATGGAGCCTCTGGACCTTACCACACAAGAGGGAATGCGGCGTTTCCTGGAGGATACGTCCGTCCTGGTTCCCGTTCCGGGTACCACCAAAAGCGTACGTTACCGCAAGCAGAAGAAAACGGGTATTACGGTGAGCCGGCTGGGAACCAGCACTGCGGTGGCCCTGGGCGCCTACGCCTATGCACTTTCACAGATTGATAACACCTATTCTATTAATTCCAAACATTAAGAGCAATGAAACTATCCAAGTTCGTTGAACGCTGTTTCTCCCGGTCCTCCCTGCTTCGGCTGGCGGCTGTGGTTACAGTGCTCATGGGCGCTTTGGCAGGTATGGATGCCCTGGCGCAGAACACCCACCGGGTATCCGGAAAGGTTGTTTCCAACGGAGAATCTGTCATTGGCGCTTCGGTCATCATCAAAGGTACCAACCAGGGTTCCGTGACCGACGTGGACGGATTGTACAGTATTCAGGCCAGACCGGATGCGGTGCTGGTTTTCTCGGCCATCGGCTACGAACCCGTAGAGGTGAATGTGGCGGGCCGCAGTACGGTAGATGTAACTATGGAAGAATCCAGCCTGCTGCTGGAGGATGCCGTAGTGGTAGGTTATGGCGTACAAAAAAAGGTGAACCTTACCGGCGCCGTTTCCACCGTATCTACGCAGGAACTGGAAGGTAAACCCATCAACAATGTGCTGGAAGGCCTTCAGGGTACTACCCCCGGCCTGGTAATCCAGCAGGGATCTTCCACTCCGGGCGGTGTCCCTTCTATGAACATCCGTGGTTACAACACTATGAACGACAACAACCCGTTGGTGATTATCGACGGAATCGAGGGTTCCCTGGCCAATCTGAATCCCAACGATATCGAGCAGATCTCCGTATTGAAGGATGCCTCTTCTACGGCCATCTACGGTTCCCGGGCTTCCAACGGTGTCATTCTGGTCACTACCAAGAAGGGCAGCGAGGGTGAAGTGCACGTGAACTACGATATGACCTTCGGTTGGCAGCAGGCTACCGCCCTTCCCACCGTGGTGGATTCCTGGATCTATGCGGAACTGTACAACGAGGCAGCCGTCAACTCCGGCCGCAGCGTGAAGTTCAGCGCAGAAGACATTGCCGGGTTCAGGAACGGGGGGACCAATGTGAAGTGGATCAACGAGCTTTACAAGAATTCTGCCACCCAGCAGAGCCACAATCTCTCCGTCACCGGAGGAACCAAGAATCTCTCCTATATGGCATCCCTGGGCTTTGTAGATCAGAACAGCCTGTTCAAGGGCCCGAACTACGGTTACAACCGTTACAACGGACGCCTGAACCTGAGCCACAAGGTGAACAGCCGCCTTACGGTCAGTGCCACGGCCCAGTATACCCGGAATGTCACCCGGGATCACGCCTATTGGACGGAGTGGATCATCGAGCAGTGCAACCGTATGCCTTCCATCTACGAGATCAAGAACCCCGACGGTACCTACAACTATCCTTCCGGCTCCAACTCCAATTCCCTGGAGCGTCTGGAGGCCGGTGGATACCGCCAGAGCCGCAATGAAGACATCAGCGGAACGGTTACGGCCGATTTCCGCATCATCGATGGCCTTCACCTGAATGCTACGGTCGGCGGCCGTTCCTTGAACAATGGCACGCACGAGAATCGCATGGCTTCCATGGCCGCCGCTTCCGGAGACAAGGAGAACCATATCTCCGAGTCCTCTTACCGCGCTACCAAACTCACCACCACCGTCACCCTCAATTATCAGAAGACGTTTGCCGGCAAACACAACTTTGCCGCTCTGGTGGGTTATGCCTATGAAGGGGAGTCGGTCAAGAACTTTGATACCCAGCGCCTGACGGATGATTCCAAGTACGATATCTTCGTGGGAGGTCTGTCCGGTGAGAAGGTTTCCAATAACGGTGGAGCCTCCGACTGGTCCCTGTATTCCGCCTTCGGCCGTCTTACTTATAATTACGACGAGCGTTACCTGGCAGAATTCAACATCCGTAACGACTATTCCTCTTACTTTGCCAAGGGCAACCGCTCGGGCCTGTTCCCGTCCGTTTCCCTGGGCTGGCGCATTTCCCAGGAACCCTGGTGGGAGAACATCCGCCCGGTGATTCCTTCCCTGAAACTGCGCGGCAGCTGGGGTTTGGTGGGTAACAACCGCATAGGAGCCTATCGCTATATGCAGACGGTTTCCGTTACCCAGGGTTACAACTTCGGCGGAGAGCTGGCTCCTACGGCCTACTTCTCTTCCGTGGATCCGAACATCAAGTGGGAAACCACCCGTATGGCCAACATCGGCCTGGATCTGGCCCTTCTGAAAAACGATCTGAACATTTCCTTCGATTGCTTTAACAACCGAACCCGCGACATCCTGGTGAGCCTGCCGGTTCCCGGCCTGTTCGGTAACGGCGCCCCCACCTCCAACGCCGCCACGGTGTCCAGCCAGGGTTGGGAGTTCTCCGTGAACTATCACTTCCGCACCGGCCAGGTGAACCACAACATTGCCGGTAACGTCTCTGACAGCTGGAACAAGGTCATTGACACCAAGGGGGAAACCCTTTATTATGGTTACGATGTCGTGTCTGTTATCAAGGAAGGCTTCCCGTTATATTCCTACTATGCCCTCCGAAACAACGGTTTGTTCCAGAGTGACGAGCAGGCAGCATCCAGCCCCCATCTGGAGGGTATTGTACCCCGTGCCGGTGATATCCGCTACATCGACAAGAACGATGACGGCGTGATCAATGACGACGACCGCTTCGTGGTGGGCAACGACTTCCCCCGCTATACCTTCGGCCTGTCTTACAACCTCCAGTGGAAGGGATTCTATTTCTCCGCTTTCCTGCAGGGTGTGGGAATGCGCAGCCGCTGGATGAGAGGTGAGGCCGTCGAGGCCTTCCACAACAACAACGAAGGTCCGGTGCTGGACTTCCACGTAGACCGCTGGACCCCTGTAAACACCGGGGCCTCCTACCCTCGCCTGACGATGGGCAGTGAGTCGGCCAACAATGCCACCAAGTCCGATTTCTGGATTCAGAACGCCGCATATCTGCGCGTGAAAAATATCCAGCTGGGATACAATTTCCAGGGTAACTGGATGAACCGGATCAAACTCACCGGCCTGAGGGTGTATGGCAGCGTTGAGAACGCCTTTACCCTCTCCGCTATGCGCGGCGGCTGGGATCCCGAGTATAATGCCGATGGCAGCGGCCGTGCCTATCCTGTGGCCCGCGTGTTCTCCTTCGGCCTGAATGTTAAATTCTAATGGAGCGGAAAGTCATGAAAAAACTGATCTATACCTTAAGCCTTTCAGCCCTTGTGCTGGGTGCCTGCGTTCCGCTGGATACTCCTCCTTACGACCGTGAGACAGACCTCACCTTCTGGTCTGAGGACAAAAATGCGGCACTGGATGCTCTCAATACCTGCTACACCTATCTGACCGATATGTACGAACTGGTGTACAGCGACGGTATGACGGATAACGCCTACGTGAAGGGCGGTCAGAACCAGGCCATCGGAAATGGCAAGTACGGCACTTCGGAAGGCTATGTCTACGATGTGTGGAACCGTCATTATGCCGGCATCCGCGCCTGCAACGAACTGCTCAAGAACATAGACCTGGTTCCCGGTCTGGACGAAGCCCTGAAGGCCCGTTACATTGCTGAAGCCCGCACGCTTCGTGCCTGGAACTACTATGAACTGTATGTCCGCTTTGGCGGTGTCCCTTACCTGACCACCCCTATCAGCATTGCCGACGCCCGCACGGCTACCCGTGAATCGGCCGAGACCATTGCTTCCAAGATTGAACTTGAACTTCAAGAAGTGATTGACAGCGAAGCCCTTCCCGCTTCTTACACGGCTGCCGACAATGGCCGCGTGACCAAGTGGACGGCCCGTGCCATCCTGGCCAGAACTTACCTGTTTGAAGGAAACTTCCAGAAGGTGAGAGATCTCACCCAAGACATCATGTCCAACAGCGGAATCGAGCTTTATCCTTCCTATGACGGCCTGTTTACCGTGAGCGCCGAGCAGTGTGGGGAGATTCTCCTTGCTACCCAGTATATGCCCATCTCCCGTGAGCAGAACATTATGTACAACACCCTTCCTCCGTCTATGGGCGGCTACTCCAACCTGGCTCCTCTGAAGTCTCTGGTGGACAGCTATGTTATGCTTAACGGCAAAGCCATTACCGAGGATGGTTCCGGTTATGATCCTGCCCATCCCTGGGAAGGCCGTGACCCCCGCCTGGCTGCAACCATTATGTATCCCGGCAACAGCTATCCCGTAGCGGGTGGCGTTGTGGAGCCCGACTGGGCCGGCCGTGACGCCTTCAATTCCACTTCCGATGTAACGCCTACCGGTTACTACATCCGCAAATGGTGGGATAACACCTATCGGCTCACCCTCCAGTCCAGTCTGAACGCCATCATCATCCGTTATGCCGATGTGCTTCTGATGAATGCCGAGGCCCACGCCGAACTGGGCACCCTGGACGAGGCTGTCTGGAATGCCACGGTCCGTAAGATCCGCACGCGCGCCGGCTTTACTGATGCCTCGGCCCTGGATTTCCCTGCCGATGCAGACCTGAAAGCCATTGTACGCAATGAGCGCCGGGCCGAACTGGCCTTCGAAGGCTCCCGCCGCACGGATATCATCCGCTGGAAGACGGCCGAGACCGTGCTCAACGGCTGGTGCCACGGTATGTACACGGGCGAGACCGTGGGTACCGATGACGGCTTCGTGCGCATTGAGCAGCGTCAGTTTGACCCTGCCAAGCACTATCTGTGGCCCATTCCCCAGAAGGAACGCGACCTCACCAACAACAATCTGGAACAGAACCCCAATTGGTAGCAGATTATGAAAAGAATCATTCCTATACTGACTGCTTTGCTGGCCCTGGTGGGCTGCCAGAAGCATTATGAGTTCAATACGGACTTTGCTATGCCGGAAAGTGTGGATTGCCCCGCTTCCGTCGTACTGGACGTAACCTCTTCCCAGACCGTGGTCTTCTCCTGGACCGGCGGAAAGGCTGCAGACGGTGGCCTGGTCCTGTATGATGTGCTGTTTGACAAGGCGGGCGGCAATTTCTCCAATCCCGTAGATGTCCGCAAGAGTGACCAGGGCGCCTTGTCCCAGCTCACCCTCTCCCACGCCGAGCTCAATACCATTGCCCGCAAGGCCGGTATCAAGCCCAATGAGAGCGGTTCCCTCATCTGGACCGTGCGCGGTTCCAAGGGCGGCGTGGCAAAGACGATGGATACCTCCGGTTCCATCAACGTTACCCGCGGTGAAGGCATTGACAATATGCCCACCCACCTGTATGTGGCCGGTGCGGCCGCTCCGGAAGCCGGACAGGAATTCCGCGTGGCCGAGGAAGGCGTATACGTGATTGTAACCAGCCTGAAGGCCGGAAAACTCCATTTCACCTCTGAAAAGAGTGGCGGTGACGTCTTCTATGCCACGGCCGAAGGAAAGCTGGTGGAAGGAGAAGGAGATTTCGACGTGGTGGAAGCTCCTGCAACGGGTCTTGCCCGCATTTCCGTGAACTTCAATACGCTGGGCCTGGCCATTGAAACTATCGATACGCAGATCCACGCCCAGTGGGAAGCCACACACGTAGACTTTGCCGTGCTGGAGTATCAGGGAGAAGGCGTGTTCTCCGGAGAGGGCGAGGCCGTATTCTATGGCCCCGGCCGTGACGGAACCCCCGACTGGTGCAGTTGGGTGGAAGAGCGTTATTCCTTCATTGTGAATATCGACGGCAACAATGTTCGCTGGGGCTCCTTCGAAGGCGGCAACGCTTTCACGCCTACCGGTGAAGACAGCTTCTACTATATCAAGGAAGCCGTAATTGCCGATTGGGATGGCCTGTGGAAGATGGACCATGCACTGGACCTGAAGATGGTGCGTGCCACCGTATACACCAACAAGGACAACCAGTTCACCCATATGATTGAGGAAGCCGGCGAGATCGTTTACGAGCAGCCCACCTCCACTCCCGAGGCCCTCTACCTGAGCGGTACCGGTGCCGAAGTGGAAGGCCAGCCCTTCCGCAAGGAAGGCGACAAGTTCATCGTGTACACCAAACTGAATAACGGCGGTATCTCCTTCGTGGACGGTGAAGGCATCAAGTACTTCATCCAGAGGGACAACGACCTCTATATCGGAAAACGCGCATATGATGTGACGGCTTCCGGCAACGTTACCCGCATCATCGTGGACTTCGGCACCAACAAGGTTTCCTTCGATGCCATCGATCCTTCCATCCGGATGATCTGGGGCTGCAACTATGACACCATCATGACGCTGGCCTATCAGGGCGAGGGTAAGTTTGCCGGCGAAGGCGAAGTGGTCTTCGTGGATCCTTCCAAGCCCGCAACCAATCCTCCGAGCTGGCTCAGCTGGATTGAGGAGCGTTATTACTGCATCGTTACCATCAACGGTACCGAGATGTGCTGGGGCCGCCTGGACGGCGAAGATCCCGAGAGCCGTCCGGATACGGACGTGTCTCCCACCTACTTCGACATCGGCGAGTTCGCCTGGAGCCAGTGGGATCACCTCTGGAAGATGGCTACTGCCCTTGACGGCAGCATGGTATCGGCCACCATCAACACCAATGACAACGGCCACATCAAGCACAGCTTCGTCAAGCAGACCAGCGATCCTTTCCCGCCGACTACCGCCCCCAGCGCCCTTGCGCTGCAGGGAACGGCCGCCGAAGTGGCCGGCCAGGCCTTCCGGCAGGTGGAAGACGGCGTGTTCGTGATTTACTCGCAGCTATCGGCCGGTACCCTCCTGTTCCAGGGAGACGGAAAGACGTATTTCCTGGGAGATACGGGCCTGCTGCAGGGTGAAGGCGCCTACGATGTGACGTTTACCGATCCTGCGGTGTGCCGTGTTACGGTGAATTTCAAAACCACCAGCGTAACCATCCAGACCGTTGACAATGTGGCGCTTGTGTGGGGCTGCAACGAGTGCTCTCCCTTTGCCATGAACTATGTCGGAAGCGGTGTATGGAGCGGTACCGGCAAGGTCGAATTCATCGAACCCGGAGACCCTCAGTTCAATGTGGCCACCTGGCTCTCCTGGGAAGAGGAACGCTATCGTTTCCTGCTAACCCTGGACGGCAATGACAGCGCTACCGAGTGCTGGGGCCGCTTTGACGATGTGGACGGCGAGTACCGTCCCGACGACGAGCGCTTCTCGGCCGGTGACGCTTTCTGGACCTGCGGCGAGTTTGCCCGCGGCAGCCAGTGGGATCACCTCTGGAAGATGGCGACTGAGATGAACGGACAGACGGTTACTGTTACCGTGGATACCAATAAGGAAGGTGCCATTGTTCACTCCGTTACTAAATAATAGGTTGGTTTTTTAATATTTGGTTGGACTGTCCCGGCCCGGGCTCGGGATCCGGGACAGTTTTATTATCTTTGAGAAATGAAAGTTAGAAAGTATATTGCCGGCATTATGATGGCGCTCTGGTCCTGTTCCCCGACGTCCTGTACAGATCCTTCGAAGGAGGACTTTGTTCCCGGCGGCGGAGGCGGCGGCAAGAAGGAGGAACCGGTGGAAGTGGTCTGGCATCAGCGTGCCTACGACACCTACCTGGCCATAGAAAAGCTGTACGGCGTTACGTCGGGTCCTACGGCCGGCTTTTTCAACGAGAATTATCCCAAGGGATCCGGAGACCTCAGCGCCTCCTTCCTCTGGCCCTACGACGGCCTGATTAGCGGCGTGGCCCTTTTGAACAAACTGGGCTACGAAGTGGGATACAAGGATAAGATTGAACGTTATGAGGCCTATTACCGCAACCTGGCCGTGGGTGGCTATGGTTCCCAGACAGATGGCCGGAACGGAGGGGGAGACCGTTTCTACGACGACAACTCCATCATCGGCCTGAATCTGGTGGAAGCATATAAGCAGCTGAAAGACAGCAAGTATCTGGACCGCTGCGCCCGCATCGTGAATTTCCTTCACTCGGGAGAAGACGATGTGCTGGGCGGGGCTATCTGGTGGTGCGAAAGCCAGAAGAACAAGCTCGGCGTGGGAGATTCCAACAAGCCGGCGTGCGCCAACGGCTATGCCCAGTGGTTCCTATTGAGTTACTACGATATTTGTCCGGAAGGGGAGAAGGCCGATGTCCTTGCTTTTGCCAAGCGCCTGTATGCCTGGGAAAGGAAGAACCTGCTGGATCCTTCGGACCAGACCTACTGGAACGACCGCAATGCCGACGGTAGCATCAACAAGACCAAGTGGACGTATAATTCCGGGGCTATGATTGCCGCCGGAGCCCGCTTGTATCATATCACCGGAGAAAAACATTACCTGGACGAGGCCATTGCCACGGCCAAAGGCGCCTATGGGTATTATGTAAAAAGCCGGGACAAGATAGGGATGGCCTACCCGCTGAACGACCCCTGGTTTACGGTGAAACTGATCCGGGCCTATATGGAACTGGAACCGGATTTCTCCACCTGCGCAGAATACATCAAGGTCTTTGTCAAGAACCTGGAGTATGCCTGGACGCACGGCCGTTCCCAGAATGGTCTGTTCTATGAAGACTGGAGCGGAAGCCGGGTGAATCCGGACCGTGACAAATCGCTGCTGATGCAGGATGCCGCCCTGGAATCCCTGGCAGCCGTAGCCCTGTATAACAACGAACACAAATAGAGAGAATGAAAAGAGCAAGTATTTCCCTTCTGGCTTTCCTGCTTATGGCCGGCTGCGGCCAAAAGCAGGATTTGCTGGACTATGTAAATCCCAATATTGGCACGGTTCACAGCCGCTGGTTTGTGTATACCCCTGCTGCTACGCCCTTTGGTATGGCCAAACTGGGTGCTTCTACCAATGGCACTTACGGAAACGAGCAGGGCTGGGAGGCCGTGGGCTACGAAGATACCCATACCTCTATTGACGGCTTTCCTTGTTTCCACGAATTCCAGGTGGGCGGATTGGCTCTGATGCCTGTGAGCGGAGACCCCGTAACCGTTCCCGGCAAGCTGGAAAACCCGGACGAAGGCTGGCGGTCCCGTTTTGACAAGGAGAGCGAGTATGCCCGTCCCGGCTACTATTCCGTGCTGCTGAAAGACTATGGCGTGAAGGCCGAATTGACGGCCACGCAAAGGGTCGGTTTCCAGCGCTTTACTTTCACCAGGCCCGAGCAGGGGCATATCCTGGTGAATGTGGGTACCCGGATGGGCGAGAGCGGCCCCATTCGCGATGCCTTGGCCCGGCTGGACGGAAATGTTCTCAGCGGGTATATTGTAACGGAGCCTACGTATGTCCAGAAGTACCAGAGCGGCGCAACCGTTTGTATGTATTTTTACGGAGAACTCTCTCAGGTGCCCTCTTCCGTATCGGCCTTCCACGTAGGAGGCATGAGGGAAACCGCGCAGGAGGTTTCCGGCCCCGGCGCCGTCCTTTCCCTGGATTATGACAACCCCGGAGAGGTGACGGTTAAACTGGGTCTTTCCTATACTTCCATTGAGAATGCCAAGGCCAATCTGGAGGCAGAGGCCACCGGTCTTACTTTTGACAGGGCCCGTGCCCAGACTCAGGAGAAATGGCGGAAGGAACTGGGAAAACTGGAGATAAGCGGCGGAAAAGAGGCCGACAGGATTAAATTCTACACAGGATTGTATCACGTCCTTCTGGGCCGCGGCCTGGCCAGCGATGTAAACGGCGCCTATCCCAAAAATGATGGCAGCGTGGGCCAGATCAAGTTGGACGAGAACGGAAAACCCGTTCACAATCATTACAATACAGATGCCATTTGGGGCGGTTACTGGAACCTGACTCCGCTTTGGGCCCTGGCCTGGCCGGAGTACTACAACGACTGGGTGTCCAGCCAGTTGCTGGTGTACAAGGACGCCGGCTGGCTGGGAGACGGTATTGCCTGCAGCAAGTATGTCTCAGGCGTTGGAACCAATATGGTGTCCATCGCCTTTGCCGGAGCCTATAACAGCGGTATCCGTAACTATGATATAGAGGAAATGTATGCAGCCGCCCGAAAGGACAATCTGGAATGGAGAGGCCGTATCGAGGGGGCTGGCAAGATGGACGTGGAACAGTTCGTGAAAAACGGTTATGTTCCGTACGTGACAGACCCCGGTTTTGTGGCCCACAGCGGCGGTGCCACCTTCTCTGTTTCCCATACGCTGGAATACAGCTTCAGCGCCTATGCCACGGCCCAGCTGGCTAAACAACTGGGTTATGAACAGGATTATGAGCAACTCAGAGACCTTTCCAACGGCTGGGCCAAAGTGTTTGACGACAGCCTCAAGCTGGTTCGCCCCCGTGTGCCCGGAGGAGCCTTTATCGATAACTTCGATCCGCTGGAGTCCTGGAGAGGTTTTCAGGAAGGCAATGCAGTACAGTATACTTTCTTTGTGCCCCAGAACCCGGATTCCCTGATTTCCCGCCTGGGCCGGGAGGTTTTCAACGACCGTCTGGACGGCATTTTCACCGAAGCCCGCAAGAGCATCTTCGGCGGGGGAAAAACCACTTATGCCTTCTCCGGTATCAACAGCCCGTACAACCACGGCAACCAGCCGTGCCTGCACGAACCCTGGCTGTTCAACTTCTCCGGTAAACCTTACCTCACCCAGAAATGGGTGCGCCTGATCTGCGACGAGTTCTACGGTACCACCGGAGAGCACGGCTACGGGTATGGACAGGATGAGGACCAGGGCCAGCTGGGTGCCTGGTATGTGCTGTCCACGATGGGCCTTTTCGATGTGCAGGGCGGTGCTCCCGAGGAACCTACTTACCAGATTGGAAGCCCGGCTTTCGATCAGATAGTCGTTCATCTGAATCCGCTCAATGCCAAAGGAAAGAAACTGGTCATCAAGACCGTAGGAAATGGTCCCGAGGCCTATTACGTCCAGTCGGCCCGTTTCAACGGAAAACCCCTGGAGCAGAACTGGCTGTACCGGAAGGATGTTCTCCAGGGAGGAGAACTGGTTCTCACAATGGGAACGGAGCCTTCGGATGTATGGAATGAATCTTGTCCTCCTGTAAAGCAATGAATATGAAGCATTCTCTTCTTTTCCAACTTTGCCTGAGCGCATCCCTCGTTTGCGCCTGCGCCTGCAACGATGCTTATGAGAAAATGCCGGAAGGCGGCGGAAATACGCCCGGAAAGGGCGGGGAAACGCCTCCCGCCGAGATGGAAGACCAGTGGGCTGCCCTGGCCGATTCCTGCACCAATGTGCTGGTGGTTAACTTCCTGGACAAGACCACCGGAACCTTCTGGTCTACTCCCAATGACATAGAACGCTCCTCCGGGTATATCTATTGGCAGCAGGCCCACGCGCTGGACGTACTGCTGTATGCCGCCCAGCGGAATGAAAAACTGAAGGAAACCTATTTGGGTTATGCCCGGAAATGGTGCCAGAACTATGCCAACAACTACAACCGGGACTATCGCGGGGAAGGTACGTATGGCGGGTTTTTCAATGTGTGGACAGACGATATGGCCTGGATCTGCCTAACACTGATCCGCATTTCGGAAGTGTCCGGGGACGCCCAGTACCGGGGCATTGCAAAAGAGGTCTTTGACCGCTATATCTGGCCTCGCCGGAAAACATATTCCGGTGGCACGGCCCTTCCCTGGACCAGCCGTCCGGAAGATGTGAGCAATTTCAACGCCTGTACCAACGCTCCGTCCTGCCTGGTAGCCGCCAGACTGCATTCCTTCTATGCCGATGCCGGTTATTTGGAGATTGCCAGAACCCTGTACAAGGCCTGTGTAGACCATATGCCCGACGAAGAAAGGGCCGAGGAGCCCCCGCTCAGCTATACCCAGGGCACGCTGGGGGAGGCCTGCCGAGTACTTTTTCACCTCACGGGGGACAAGGAGTATATGGATAAGGCCGGTAAGGTTCTGCAGTATGCCTTCGTGAGCAACCGTTGCACGGACAGTGCTACCGGCGTCCTTCGGCATGAGGGTACCAGTATGGACCAGAGCCTGTTCAAGGCCGTTCTCATCCCTTATGCCGTGAACTACGTGCTGGATGCCGATGCGGACAGCCGCACGGCCCAGGTGATTAGGGAAAAGCTTATGCTCTGCGCCAAAACGCTGTATAAGCACCTGGACAGAAACAAGTATCCCCAGATGTATTGTGACTACTTCTGGGGCAGTACTTTCACGGAGGGAACGGCTTCGATGGGTGCACAGGCCAGCGGCGCTTCCCTGATGGAGGGAGTGGCTCGTCTGTTTATTTGATCTCCGGATGTTCGCGGAGTAATTCTTCTACCCAGGAGCGGAAATCGCTCCAGCGGTAGAAATTGTCCCTCACGGGAGTCAGTTGAGGCAGGAAGGCATCGTTTTCATTGAGCACAGGCTTGAAAAGGATGTCTCCTGCCTTGTTTTTGTAGAAGACGAAAAGAAGGGTGCCCGCCATGGGAATGTTGTAATTCTGGAACCAGTACTTGGCTTCTTCCGGCGTGTCCGGAACAACTCCCATATTGTTGATATTCAGGAGGGTGGCCAGGCCTTCCAGAATGTAGTCGTGGCCAAAGCGCAGGTGGGCGGCGCGGTTGGGATCCGTGATGGCCTCATCGGCCTTGGACAGGATATCCTGCAGCAGGGGAATGACGCCATAGCGGGAAGTGATGTCCGTGTAGAAGGAAAAATAATTGGAGGCCTCCCAGAAGCTCAGGCGTTGCTCCGGAGTGAGGAGATCGTCAAAGAGGGGTTCCTTTTCATAGTTGTGGTAGCCGCACAGCAGTTCCCACAGTTCGTTGAGGAAGTTGCTGGAACCGCCTTCGAAGTCGTTGAGGAAGCTGGTGTCCGTGAACAGTTTGTCCAGGACGGCCTGGGGGGAACTGGTGCGAAGGAAGAAGGATTCCACGCCTTCCATCTTATTCTCGTCGTCCTGTCCCTTGAAGCGCTTGCGGATGGCTCTGGGGGCGCTGGGCGGAGCGATGATGCTCATGCCCACGTGGTCCGACTGCATGCGGACCTGCAGTTTGGGATTGCCGCTCATCAGGCCCGTGACAAAGGCGCCCATGCTCACGATGCAGCGCTGGCCCGTGGAAGAAAGGGCATCCACCTTTTTCCTGCCTTTGAACACCTGCGGGAACTGTTCGTAGGTGAAGGTGCCTATGGCCAGATGCTGGTCAAAACCCAGTGGAACCAGGTCTCCGGTATTCATAAGGGGCTCCTGGTAAAAGGCTTCGTATTTCTTGGCGAATTCTTTTCCGTAAGGGGTGAGAACGTCCATTTCCCCGGCCTTGACAAACACTTTATGGATTAGGATATAGGTGTCGTCGTTCCAGGCATAGCGGGAGCCATGGCGGCCATAGTGGCTGATATAGAATGGCTTGTAGCCTTTGGGGGCCGGGCTCATGGTCCCGAACTCGTCCAGGCGGTGGGGGCCTTCCATGCCGCACGACTTGCGGGCATCGGCCTTGACGATATCTAATACATCATATTGCTGGGCTTGCAGCAGAAGGCAGGAGGTCAGGACTCCCGCGAGAATGGTTAATAGTTTTTTCATAATTCAAAGGTACGCATTCCCGGACATTTTTCCAATAATCCAAATTTTGGCAAGCCTTGCCAAAATTGGGGATTTGCCCCGCGGGGAGTGTATCTTGCACAAAAAAAGAAGTATGAACCAGTTTAACGATTACCTTTATCCCATGAGCGAGGCGCATGTGCGCCTTCATTTTGACGGGGATACTTTCCATCTGGACGGCCTGCCGGAGGGGTACGAACCGGCCGAACTGCCGGAGCCTTACCGGCGGGGGATGAGTGCCATTTTCAACCTGCTGGAAAGCATGGCCCCTAACCTTACCTGCCTGAGTGTAGCGGGCGTGTGGTTCCATCAGCAGGCTTCGGACCCCTTTGTGGCCTTTGACCTCTGGCTGCAGATGGATACGGAAGGCTTCTATCTTCCCATGGCCTCATCGGCCTCCCTTTTCCGCGAAAACGGAATCCCTTATTTCCATAAACCTTTAATCTGACGCATTATGAAAAAGAAACACAAGCACGCCAGGCGTAGGGACTGGCCCCGGGAATTGACCCTTATGGATTTGATTCCCCAGGAAGAAATGGTCATAGAAATCACGGTGATCCGGGTGTCGTGGTAAGTGGATGCCGGCCCTGGACTGACAGAATGGCAGACTAGCTTCGCTGGCAGGCATTTTGATAGGAAAAGGGCCGAAACATCCATAGTATCATGGCAGACAAGAAGAAAAAAAATATAGAAGAAGCCGCAGACGGAAAGAAGCTGGCGGCCCTGGAAGCCCGCATTGAGGGATTGAACGAGCAGTTGGAAGAGGCCCGCGAGGCAACGGGGGAGGCCGAGAAGAAAGTGGAGGAGGCAGAAAAGAAAGCCGCCGACGCCAAAGCCGACTACCTCCGTCTCATGGCAGAGTTTGACACTTTCCGCCGCCGTACGGCAGAGGAGAAGCTGGCGCTGGTGAGTTCTGCATCGGCCGATACCATCAAAGGCCTTCTCCCTATCCTGGACGACTGCGAAATAGCCCTCGCCACCCTGGAAAAGAGCACCGACAGCGAGGCCGCCAAGGAAGGTACCCAGATGATTTTCGGCAAGCTCACGGCCTACCTCAAGGGCAAAGGTCTGGAGAGGATAGAGGCCAAGGGAGCCGATTTTGACACCGAACTTCATGAGGCAGTCACCACTTTCCCGGCCCCGTCCGAGGACCTCAAGGGCAAGGTGATAGATGTGGTCCAGACCGGGTACACCCTGGGAGACAAGGTACTCCGGTATGCAAAAGTAGTTGTGGGAGCATAAGATATGGCAAAAAGAGATTACTACGAGGTTCTGGGAGTAGATAAAAAGGCTTCCGCAGATGAGATTAAGAGCGCCTACCGCAAGTTGGCGCTCAAATGGCATCCGGACCGTTGGGTCAGCGGCACGGACGCAGAGAAAAAGACGGCCGAAGAGAACTTCAAGGAAGCGGCCGAGGCCTATTCCATCCTGAGCGATCCGGATAAGCGTGCCAAGTACGACCAGTTCGGCTTCGCGGCCGAGCAGATGGGCGGCGGCGCCGGAGGCTTCGACTTCGGCGGAATGGATATCAACGACTTCCTCCGGAATATCTTCGGCGGCGGTTTCGGTTTCGATTTCGGCGGCTTTGGAGGCGGTAGCGGCTTCGGGGGCTTCGGCGCCCAGGATACCGGCCAGCGCGTGGTGCGCGGCCGTGACATCCGCACCAGCGTCAAGCTCACCCTGGAAGAGATAGCCAACGGCTGTGAGAAAGAGATTTCCCTGGAGCGTGCCCGTCCCTGCCCGGATTGTAACGGCAAGGGCGCCAAGAGCGAGGCCGATATCAAGACCTGTCCTACCTGCGGCGGCCAGGGCCGGGTGCGTCAGCAGACCCGCGGCCTGTTCGGCGGTATAGGCTATACTATTGGCACCTGCCCCCAGTGTCAGGGTGAAGGCAAGATCATCACCAATCCCTGCCGCCGTTGCAACGGTACCGGTTTGGAGCGCAAGCGAGAGATGGTCCGTGTCCGCATCCCTGCCGGCGTGGAAGACGGTATGCAGATCACCGTCAGGGGAGAGGGCCATGCCGCTCCCCACGGAGGTACCAACGGAGACCTCCTGCTGGTGATCAACGAAATTGCGCACCCTCAGCTGCAGCGTGAGGGCAACAACCTCTTCCATACCCGCATCATTTCCGTCATGGATGCCATGCTGGGTTGTGAGGTTTCCGTCCCTTGCCTGGACGGCAGCTATAAGGTTAAGGTGGAGCCCGGTACCCAGAGCGGCACTGTGGTGAAACTGCGCGGGAAGGGCCTGCCCAGCGTGCAGGGATATGGCCGGGGAACCGGAGACCTGTATGTGAAGTTCCAGGTGTGGGTGCCCCACAAACTGTCCAAGAGTGAGAAGGATCTCCTGGAAAGTATGCGCAACAACTCCAGTTTTACCCCGGATCTTACCAGGGAAGACAAGGCTACCTTTGACAAGGTGAAAAATATTTTCTAATTTTTCCTGAAAAAGTTTTGGGTTTTATTAAAAAGATTGTATCTTTGCAGTCCCAAATTTAACGCAACCTCTTGTCAGGAGCCAAACCGCAATGTTGCACAAAGGATTTAGAGAATTATGGATTTGATTAAGATTGCAGAGCAGGCTTTCCAGAATGAGAAAGCGGCTTCCTACCCTGAGTTCAAGGCCGGTGACACCATCACCGTGACCTACAGAATCAAGGAAGGTGATAAGGAGAGACTTCAGAAGTTCCGCGGTGTCGTGATCCAGATCAGTGGTATGGACCCGTTCACCAAGACTTTCACCGTCCGCAAAATGGCCAGTGGCGTTGGTGTTGAGAGGATTTTCCCCTTCCAGAGCCCGTTCATTGACAGCATCGAGGTTAACAAGTATGGCAAGGTTCGCCGCGCCCGTATCTTCTACC
>Ga0310696_10002532_pt1 | contig 24026 bp, 33 predicted proteins | sample AusTroGonzalo_MG_4_FD_203885 | JGI IMG/M metagenome (GOLD analysis project Ga0310696, IMG submission 203885) | Bovine rumen microbial communities from tropical cattle in Woodstock, Queensland, Australia - Gonzalo_02 (v2) (version 2) | ecosystem: Host-associated > Mammals > Digestive system >...
GTCGGTCTCCAGCCGGAGTCTGCCGGGAATCCCATGTCTTCATCTGAATACTTCACGTTCTTCAACTCTCCCCAATGTGTCCATTTTGATGCGGTAATATTGCTCACACAAACGCCAGCATCGGTTCCTTGAGCCTCAATGACCTTACTGCCGCCGATGTAAAGCCCGATGTGTTTATAGTTCTGTTTGCTCTTGTCATATACAAATACGGCGGTTCCGGGCTTCAGTGTCTGCCCGTCACTTCGCCTGCCTCGCACAAGCGTTCCTTTCGCCGCACAATAGCTCAAATAGATCGTGTTCGACCCGTGGGCGATATAAATCTTGTGTCTCTCAAAAGCCCACTTAAAAAGGCCGCTACAATCAGCGACCTTGTGTCCTATCCACTTGTCCCCGATCAGTGCGGCTCGATAGTAGTTGTCATCCTTTGCCTCGGAGTTGATCTTCCAATTCGTGCCGTACTTGTTGACCATGTAGTTGACTTTCTGCTTCTGCTTGGCGGCTGTCCACTCATCGCCTGCCTGCCCCCAGATGTACCCCCATTTCTCTTCAAGAGCCTGCTCAAACAACTTGATGAGGGCTTCGCTCGACATCACGTTTGTACTCATATTTAATTCTCCTTATTAAAAACACTCCCCTGATGGGGAGTGCTGGGTTAATACCTACGGTACTCACGGGTATCGTACCGTGAACAGCCCTCTTTAAGTCCATGTTTGGTTCATTCAAAGGTCACTTTTTGATAATTCTCCTACAAACCCGGATTCGCCGTTTGCCGTTCGTTTACTACCGTCAACTTCGGAGATGGTCTGAAGCGCCCGGAAAAAACATCCGTCTGTGGGATTCGCATGGCAAGTGCGACCAATTCTTCAAGACGGTAACCGGATGAGCCGCTGTGCCTGTTGATAATAGGTCACTTTTCGTTCCAATACTCTCTTACAACCGGATCAAGGCATCCTTCTTCATAAGGATTTCTTGTGCAATCAGTCCCATTGTGAGCAGGACATCTTATGCATGGATTATTCTCTTTCAGATATTTTTCATACTCTTCGTTTGTCATTTCTATACCTCCAAACCAACGGTCACTTTTGTTCACGAATCATTCTCAAAAGGCGTACCTCAAACTCTCCTGTGCATCGGAATGTCGTAAACTACAGCTACTCATGCCCCGGGTCGAGCCACTGTCTTAATTTGAGAGTTATCTTTTTGTGGACGCATCCACTTGCACACTCCACTATGTCCGAAAACACTGGAGGCCTAACTTATTGGTCACGTTAACTTGCAGAAGATGCCACATCAAGCAAAAGCTCCTCGGTTTTCCCTTCTGCTCTGCCCACCCAACCATCCACAAAGGTCACATTGAATAGTAGATACATAGGAAAATTAAGCAGATAAATCCAATAGTCGGCATTATCCAATCAATCAGTAGAGTTAATGCTTTCTGTATGAAGTCAAACATACTATTACCTTTCGGTCACATTAATTCACGGCTTGGTTCAGACTTCAACCCTCATTTAATGATTGTGGCATTGCCACGCACAGCTTTTGCTGATTCTCAACCGCATGGTCACTTTAGCATCCTATTCAATTTCCTCAACCATCGTGCTTTTCTGTGACCTTTTTTGCTGATAAGAAAGCAGTATATCCATTCCAAATTTATGATGCTTGGATAGTTCAATTTTAGTTTGCTCATTCTCAACTCCAATGGTCACTTTAACTGCTATTTCATGTGAGCAAATACGATGTCTCCGCCCCTGTAGACGATCCGCTTTACCTGTGTGAGCGAGAGGTTGAATTCGATGCACAGCTCATCCAGCGTGGCATCGTCCACATAGAACCTGATCAGCATTTTCCTGTCCCGTGCGCTGTGAATAAACTCTTTCGTTATCTCCTCAAAGCGAAAGTTACTGAAATCCCGATGTTTCCTGCGCATTGGTCACCTCCACACCACGAAGGTTGTTCAGCGTGTTAAGGATGTCTTTGGTTCTGGAGGTGTAGCCAGTGACGAACACATAAGCCATAATGACCATTGCAACAAAGGCGGATACAGAAACGAGGGCGATAAACTTGATCGCCCTCGATAGGTGCATCATCTCTGCCTGATGCTGGTGCTTCGGGATCATCGGGACATTATCCATTGCCATCCTCCTCATCGGGCGGTTCGATATGATACGGATCTTTAACCTCCGGCAATCCGGTTGCGATAGAGGTGAGGCAGGAGAGAACAAAACTGACACCGGATACGGAAAGGGCTTTCAGCCAATCCACTTCGGAGAATGCAGCCCCTACGCCAATAAAGGCAACGAATGTTTGGGCGAACGTTCGGATCGCCCGGATCAGCATCGCTACCAGAAACTTTTTCCAATCCATAGGATCATCCTTTCTTGATGTTTAACTGTGTTTCAATGGCGACCAAACGCCTGTCGAACTTGTTGTGTGCATCGACCTTCTCGTTCAGATCCCTGATCTTTGATTCAACCTGTTCCATGCGGTAGTCAATGAAATGAGATTGCTGCCGGATCGTGAGGATCGTCCCGATCAGCGGCCCAAGTGCGGCAATTAACGCCACTACGATAGTCACCCAATCCATTATACTCGACCACCTTTCTTCTTCGCCGCAGCGGCTTCACGCCGCTTCCTCATCTCTTCCTCGGCATTCCAATTACCCTTGCCCTGCGCCTTGGCAGCCTCACGCCGTTTCTTCATCTCTTCTTCGGCGTTCCAATTACCTTTGCCCTGCGCCTTGGCAGCTTCACGGCGTTCCTTCAAGACCTCTTTCTCGTTCCACCTCTTTTTCGCCGTGGGAGTTTTTACTTCGGTGAAGCCTTGGGCGATGATGTCACGAGTGTTGTCGGATGTGGGATTCGTGCCGCTCTTTCCGGTCTGCTTGGCAGAGGCGGAGGAAACGCCGCTCTTTGAGTTTCTCTTTTCAAGGTCACGAAGCCCCTTCGGGTTACCAAGGGAAGTCTGTTCGATATCATTCCCACTTTTGTTAGCGCTCTGCGGTCTGCTGTTTCTCTTGGTGCTTTTTTCGAGATCATGAAGCCCCTTCGGGTTACCAAGGGAAGTCTGAACGATATCGTTTCCGCTTTTAATGGCTCTCTGCGGTCTGCTGTTTGTCTTGCTACTCTTTTCAAGGTCACGAAGCCCCTTCGGGTTGCCAAGGGATGTCTGGATGAGATCGTTCCCACTTTTGTTGGCGCTCTGCGGTCTGCTGTTTTTCTTGTTGCTCCTTTCAAGCTCCTGAAGCCCCCATGAGCGACCAAGGGTTGTCTGCTCGATATCGTCCCAGCCTTTAATGGCTTTCTGCGGTCTGCTGTTTTTCTTGGTCGGTGTGGTTGGCTTGGCTGATGTGGTTTTCGTTATCGTGACATCGTTTCCGCTTTTGTTGGCACTCTGCGGTCTGCTGTTTTTCTTGCCTGTTGTGGTATTCGTAGCTGTCGGCTTTGGAATCATGCCCTCATGAGCGGCTCTCCCTCCGGTCGCAGCAGGCTTGCTGCTCGGAGTTGACTCCCTCTTCATTCGAGGATTTACATATGTCTTTGTAGTAGTGCTGGTTTTTACAGTTGGCTGGGATGTGGGATTCCTGCTGCTCGGATAGCCACGCTTCGTAAGGTCTGCGTTCCCCGGTCTCCAAACATAGCCGGATGTTGGGGAGTGTGTACCATCCGAATTATAATAGGGCTTTCTGGTGGTTTTCTTTTTCCCGTTCATCATGTCCTTATCATAGGATCTAACAGACATTAGGTACCACCTCCTGACTCAATCGCCGTCACAGCAAGCTCCGGCGTATCACCGGAATCATCAACGGTAACATTGTAAGATGCTGTGTCAGTAGTCAGGGTCACTGCACTGCTGCTGATATTTGTGGGGATCGTAGCCACAGCAGTGTTAAGGGAAACAAGCACCTCGGCTACAGTGATCTCCTGCCAATGGGAAGCCTTCCAATTCTCCGCAGTTCCGATATTCTGCTTCGCCTTGTAGAGCTTACCTTCATGCTTGCGAATATCTCCCTTGGAATACGTTGTCTTCGTGTATTCCGGGGCGATAATCGCAAGGCTGCTGTCGATATCCGCCGCCATCTTCGTGTTTGTGCTGGCGATCATGTCCATCGTCATCTTGGCAACTTCCTGCAACGGGCTGGGCAGTGGATTGAAATACAGGGCATCAGGGCAGGGCGTTCCGGCTTTTGCGTTCTGTACGCACTGATAGAAGATACCGTTCGGGTAGCGCATCACATCGCCTGCAACATAAGCCGTGTCGCTACTCCATTCTCCTTTTAGGGTCATAGTATTCACCTCTCATTATTTTGTTTATGTCAAAAGCCATAGGCTTGTGTTTTAGGCGAACGTGATCGTCACATCGCCCGTGACCTGCGAAGCATCGCCGTTCTGTACGGACAGGCACACAACGCAGGAGTCATATCCCGTGTAGCTGGAAATGTCGAACGTGGACTTGTTGTTGGCAAAATTGACCTCCACAACATCCGCAACAGACCGACAACCTTTACCGGAGATATTGTAAGTGGGCTGCTGCGTGGAGTCGGCAAGCACAAAGCCGCCCTTCCGGTCAAAGCCGCTCGGGGCATTGATCGTAATGCTCGTTGTTCCTTGCGGAATCATAATCGGATACAGGCTGTTGAACGAACTGTCGCTCGTGGATATTGCCTTGTACCCGGCGGTAGTGGGAGTCGGGTCAAGGTAAAGCCGGTACCTCGCATTGTAGGAGCCTGCGCCGATGTAGTCCTTGCCCTGCGAATAGCTCGAACCGCAACCATATCCGTCAATCTTCGTGAGCGAAGTGCTGGCGTTAATGGTAACTGTGGAGGTGATAGCGCAATCTGCGCTCTTCGATCCACACATAGCGGAGATCGTACAGGAGCCAACGCCTGTACACGTGACGAGGCCCGTTGCGCTTACTGTCGCCACATTCGGGTTGGAAGAATACCAGATCAATTCGTCTGTGGTGTTTGCAGGGAGCGCAGCGGCGGTCAACTGTTTCGTTGCGCCGATAGCTGTAAAGGAATGTGTCGAGTCTGAAATGGAAACGGATGTACACGGGATGGGATCGGTAAGCGTTACTGTGTCCACTTTGTTCGTGGCAAAGTTCGCTCCCTTTATCACAAGAGCTTTTGTCATGGTTGTTCCCCCTTATTCAATCTCATAGGAATACTGCCCGTACTGCCTGTCCACTCCGTCCTTGCTGTAGTGCGCCCCGACTTGGAAGACCTTCACTGTCTTTTCTTCCCGGTCTACGGCAAGCGCAACGAAGTGATCCTCGGAGCGAAGCCCTGCGACTCTTGGCGTATCGCTCTGTGTCTCTGCTGCGAGTCCGGCAGCGGCAACTGTATAAGAAGCCTGTCCGTGGTAGTGGCTTGTTTCGACAATGCTCATGTGCCAATGCCCACAGATATATGTAATGAACTCCCCTTCTCCACGGGAAGTGAAGTCAGCATCCACGCTGATGGATGTGCCAAACGTACCGGATACCGTATAGTCATAGGACTTCTCAAGAGATGTGCCATTCACCCAAGCGTTAACAATGTCCTCGATAATGTATCCGTTCGTTGTGTCTATGCAACAGGGAGGAGAGCCTGCTGTCCTGTTTGCATGGGAACACGTAAGGATGTTGTCCATGTCCTTGTCCATCCATCCTATGTGAATGTGCAACGCAACGATCACGCCGTAATCGGACGGGGTATCGTTTAACACATCACAGAACCAATCGATCTGATCCTGCGCATAGCAAACATATCCTCTGGGGTAGACAAAGGTCTTCTTGTTCCCGTCCACCACCAGATCCGGCGGATACTCGAACTGATTCAGAACAATGACCCTTATCTTATAGGAATCGAAGTCCTTGTAGTAATAGCAGTTCCCTTCCTCAATCTCGCCTTGTGCGAGCTGCGCATAAGGGATGTTCGGGGGAATGTATTTGTCATACAGTTCTGAAATGTAGGTGTACATCCCCACTGTCTGATCGTCACCCACCGCCCCGTCCCCGGCATCGTGGTTCCCGATGGCTGTAAGGAAAGGCTTGGTCGATCTCGCAATCGCTCTCGTATACCATGCCATGCTGTGAGGCATCGGGCCGTCAATATCTCCAAGCATGATCCCGGCATCAAACGCAGCTACGTTGTTGAGATAATCTACCATGCTCTCCATTCGTGTAGAGTCGCCGTGGATGTCCCCTGCCACAAGCATACAGAACTGTTTGTTCGTGTTCTTTGGTTGATGCCATCTGCAAGCGGCGTAAACGCCGTCAGTGGCATCCCTCATCCGGTACATGATTCCGCTTGTGGCTTCCTTGAGGTCGCCCACATCGCCCTGTAAATCCTCAACAGCCTCTTGGAGTTCCGTGATTTCCTCGGAGGCAATCGCAGAGCTGTCGAAGTTTTTGGTGAAGATATGACCGCCGGAAAACCGGACGATTACATTTCCGAAGGAATCCACAATGTCAAGATCGGTATCATACGCATCATCGTCTTTGATGAGGTTTGTGTCCTGTACCTTTCGGCTGTCGAACTCCTTCGTTTTGATATGCCCGTCAGAGAACCGCATGATTACGTTGCCGTTCTCGTCCGTGATATCGAGGTCTGCGCCCTGTGCGCTATCGTTCTTAAAAATCTCAACCTTCTGGAAGTCCCGGCTGTCGAACTCCTTGGTCTTAATATGCCCGTCAGAGAACCTCGCAATCACGTTTCCGTCCTCGTCTGTGATATCAAGATCAACTGTTAATGCACTTGATTGTCTGCTTGCCGGGGCTTGCCTTTCAACGTACTTGATAAAATCGCCTGCGGCTTTCGAGTCCGCCGCCGCTCCGCTCACTGCAAGAGATTGGTCAATAACCACTGTCGGGTCTTGGGTAATGTTCGCATCCATCCACGCCTCAACAGCAGGGGCAATGACAGATGTCGGGGCAGGATCGCCGTTATCGCCCTTGTCGCCCTTTGATCCCTTGGGGATTTTGAAGTGCAGGGTGTAATGTCCGTATTGGTCGATCTCCAATTCCACGCTGGCATCCGAACCGGAGGGAAGCATAACCGCATCTGCCGCAAGGTGAAGGAGCATTGTCCGTGCCGGAGGGATCAGTTCGTTCGGGTCATTGATTCCGCCGTAAACCTGTGTGGCAGCGAGTGCGCTCTTCCCTCTTTTCTGGAGGGTGTTGTTTGCCTCCGCTTCGAGCCAGACTTGCATTGTGCCTACGCCCTCGATGCCGCCAAGGTCTTCCTGCGTGACAACCCATCTTAATATCCCGTTTTCAAAGGTAGTGTTTGCGATATAGGCATCGTTAATCGTTTCATGCGGTCTGATGTGGACGATGCTCGGAACGCCGTTCGGCATCTGCCGCATCCACTTCCTCATGTCGATCTCGACAACCCGGAACTGATGCTCTCCTGTAAAACCGATGTCTATAGAACTTGGAAGTTTTGTGATCTCATACATGGCGATCCCCCTTATGCGATGTAATGGACAGTACATTCGTCCGTGTTCCCAGCGGTTCCACGAGTACCGGAGGCTGTCAACCTTACAGTGTTCGTTGTGGTTGTATTGGCTGTGTGGTCTGTTGTGCTTGTCGAATACGTGAACGTTATGCTGGAAATGTTCGTTTCTGCGGATACGGCAGTAATATCAATTTCATGGGAGAAGCCATAATTCCAGCGTAGGGATTGTCCGCTTGGGAACGTTCCAACAATCCCCATATCATATGTGGCTCCATTTGCAAGATTAACAACAGCACTTAACGTAGTCTGCTGCGCAGTAGTGCTGCCGTTCTTGTAAAGGTTCCCTGTGATCTTGAGCTTGTTTGCACCTTGCGCTGCAATAACGCTTTCCAAAGGAACTGTCTGTGTCCACGAATATGTAGACCCTACCCTTGACCAATTCGCTTGCGTTGTATTGTTAACGTTCTTCGTTGTGGAAAACGGAGTAGGAACCGTGGAGTTCGGCTCAAGCCAGATAATGTTATGCCCTGTAGGTGTATTAGCATCGATTACAATGTTCGGAAGCCCAAGCTCCGCAATGATGTTGCCTGCTACATTGAGGTTCGTAACGTTCAGTGTCGCAACATCGATCTGTTCTGCCGTGACTTTATATGCTTGTACAATACCGGAAGAGTCCGCCCTGAATATTGTCTGGTCGCCATCTAATTCAATAACTGAATTGCCTTGGCCAAGAATGCTTACAAGCCCCGATGTGTTCATGTTTATCTGGGTCGGGTCGATCTGTATGGTTGATCCTCCGCTTTGGAGTTTAATATACTTTCCGCCCTCAATGGTGACACCGTTTGTATCTATGGTGATGCTCGATACCTTCCCATAGCAATTCCCGACAGCCAGAGCAATCGCATCTGCGGTCTGCTCCGTTGTGCTATAGTCCCCAAGTGCTGTTGTTATTTTTGAAGCAATCTCCGTAGCGGTTTCGGATTTCGTATAATAGTTGCCAAGCTCGTCCTGTATGTCCGTCTGTATCTGACCAAGGGCGGAGGACACGGAGGTGTATGCCCCATTTTCGCCCTTGATCAGAATGAGGTTCTGTAGTTCTTTCCCAAGGTCTGTAGTCTTGAGCCTCCCGAACCTCCTGTAAATGTCATCGAAGATTTCATCAAGCTGAACGATCAACGCCCGTCCCTGTTTGTCAAAACTTTGGGGAACTCGTAGGGGCTGATGCTGCTGAATCGTGGAATACTGCATCTAATCACCTCAATCGGGGTCGATCTCAACCACCATCTGAATACCGCCTACAAGCCGCCATGTAGACAGGGCTGTATGATCCAAGGTCTCAATAATCAGACGGAACTTCCTCGCAGAGCCGCCGAACCTTATTCGTTTCTGCTTGGCAGAGAACGGAGTGACCGGAGCGGTAATGGTCTTGCTCTTTGTTTTCTTTTCCGTCTGGATGCTGAACTTAAATGTTACGGGCGCACCCTGCACCTCCGGGTTGAAGTAGATTTCATACCCTCCCTTGGCAATAGACTTCCTGCCAAAGTCCATCCAAGGCGTAGCCCATTTGGTAGGCTTGTTGATGCAATCGCCCTGCTCCCAAGAATCATAATGGATAATCATGATCTTCCCGGGCAGATCGGAGGTTGTGGCGTACAGATAATCCTCTGTCGCCATGAGGCTCTCTACATTGAAGTCTGTATATTCAAGAAAACTGTTTTCCTCAACGTTATATACGATCATCGTGTTGTTCGCTGTCGCCGTTCCCTTGGGGAACGCCAGATAATACCTGTCCTTAAACAGCGCAGCGCACATCTGATCCATTGCGTTCTTGTTGACAGTTTTCCAAATCTTCTCGATCATCGGTCTCATGTAAGGCGAAACGGAAAGCCCGTCATAAACGCTCAAGCCCTCACGCTCCGCCAAGAGAATCCGTTCCGTGTCCACGGCAACAGTATTCGGATAGGCAGTGCCTCCGCCGTACTGTTCCTTGAACGTGTACTCGCCGGGGTCTGTCCCCATGACCCTCCACACCTTATGCTTCTTGAAAGCAATAAGCTGGTTGCCAAAGGACTTTAGCCCGGTAAAGGAATCGCCGTCCCAAGAGGGCTGCTGGATAGACCCGGCTACATCCTCCGGCTCTTCCTCGTTCTCTCCGGGGGTCGCCCAATTCTGCTCGGCATCCGTCCAATTCGTAGGATCATAGGGACGGGAGTAAATGAGCATATCCGGGTCTCCGGGGATCGCACCGCCCCAAATCCTTTCGGCATATCGTTCGATCACGCCGAACTTCGGGCCTGTGCCTGCGACAGTAGGATCGGAACGTGTATCAATCACTTGCACTTTCCAATACAGGTTCGGAACTGTGGCAATGTAAGGAGGAACGATCATAATCAATCCATCCTCGGCATTGCTCATAAGGAGGACATCAACCGGGGCTTCTGAACCTTCCGGGTTAATCTCGTAGGTTACAAAGCTCCAGACATTACAGTTCCATTCTGATACGCCAGACGGGAACGCAAGCTGTGTCCATTGGTTAGTCCCGTCCTGCTTGTAGAACAGTTTCCCGCCGGAGGCGACAACCATCCAATCCTTTGAACCGGAATCGCTGTACCACCTCCGGTGGAAACGTGCCAGAGTTTCAATCTTCGCATCGAACGTGTAGTCGAGAATCTCCGGGTTCGCCATCGGCTGAAGCACACCACGGCAAGTCTCAACGTTCTGCGCTTCCATGGCGTACCGCAAATCAGATGCTATCTCCTCGGATTGCCGGAGACCAGAGAAAGAAGGAATCCAGACATCCGCATCGTAGGCGTGAAGTGTAAAGTACGCCATTTAAATCACCTCGGTATGTTGTAGAAGTTTTTGTATTTCTTTACGCTGCCGTCCTCGTTAAGACCGTTCTTTCCACCCATGTCAGCGAGCTTCGACAGCATTTCTTCAAAAGCAGCCCGGTAAGCCATGCCCCGGTTCTGCTTCTGGGGATTTCCGTTTCTATAAATCAACCATGTTGCCCAATCAGCGATGAACCGATGAATCCACTCGGGGATGTTCGGCTCGTCAGTATCTTCTTCGAGCTTCGGGTAATCCGTAGACGGAACGTGCTGGCTATCCCAGACCACAACAATCCGGTCATACCCTTCGTTGATGTAATCGTTGATATGTGGCGTGAAATCCCCAAGATCGTCCGCATCGTTATTCGATTGGAACATTACCTGTTCTTGAATCTCTGATAGGGTCATGGTTCTCACCTCACAGCTTGGGGTATCTCTCTTTCAGCGCAATGAAGACGGGAACAGGGATGTCCACCCACTCACCACGCAGCACTTTGTAACAGGTCTCTCCACGTTCGTTTGCAAGAGTAACGTGTTCATACTGATCGACCTTGACTCCCTCGTCCCCGGAGTCTTCGAGCTTCTGGAGGAACACCCTCACACGGGGGCCTTCATACTTTTCTTTCTTCGCCGGGACAGCGGTAGTAAGGGATGCCTCAAACTCCTCACTCGGGGCAAGCAGTTCGTCCAGCATCTCCATGTCTTCTTCCAGCTCCTCATCGAGTTCTTCATCGACATCTTTCTGGAGTGTAGGTGCTTTTTTAGGCATAATTGTCTCCTTCCTTATGTTGCAGTAATAGTCACTGCACTTGCAATTTCGTCTGTAACGGTATTGCTTCTGTAATACAGAGTGAACGTGAAAGCATCTGCGCCCTCCGGCACAGCGACTTCTCGTGGGCCGTTTGTAACGGTTGAGTCATATGCGTTTTTATCTCCGCCAACCCACTTGGCACAGTTATAGGTAGTATCTTCCTCTTGGGTATTTACAAAGAACACGGTAACCTTAATGTTGTCCGGCACATCGAAATATATCTTGCTTGCGCCGTTCAGAAGAATCGGGTAATAAGTTTCGCCGTCCCCGGTTGCGTTCCGAATAGGAAGATCTGTCTGGGATGTGCCATAGCCAGCGGCATACGGGCCATTTCCGTTTTCAATCTGATCTCGCCTTGAATCACCGCTTCCTGTGCCGGATGTATAGGAAGAAAGTTTGTATGCAAAAGCTATCGGAGTAGGCGCATTGCCGCCGCTTGCGGCTTTCATGAACATCAGCTTTTTAAGATTCACTTCCGCCACCACCCAGAGCGCAAATCTTGCACCACTCGGAACCGGAATCTCCTTCCTCGTCATATGCATACACATCACCTGTATTTACTTCGAGGAACGTAGACCCTGTGGCAAGGCCAAGCGGCTTATCATCCGTGGACAGCCCTGCCAATTCTTCATAGAAAGCTCCGTCCGGGAGGACTTTCCGATTCAGAATCCGTACCATTGGAATCATCCTTTCTTAAAAAAGTTGGGGCTACCCGAAGGTAGCCCCTTGGCAGAAGAAGGTTAATCAGACACACCATGCTCAATACGCACGATGAAGTCATCCTGAATGACAGCGCAGGCGAAGAAGGGTACCTTCCACGCAATCGTTCCACGCTGTTCGAGGGGGTCGAGGTCTCCAGATTTTCCCAAATCATGGACGATGATCCTGATGTTGGGCTTGCCCTTTCCGCCCAGCTTAACCATGCCGAAAGCATCCTGTCCGTAGATGATGGTCGCATGGACTTCATCACCGTTGGAAGCGCCGCCGGACGGGATGATAGCTACGCTCTGGGCGTAAGTCCACTCGTCCGTGACGGAGGAGGCAGGATTCCAGCGGAACTTGATCGCAGCCGTGGCAGTGCCGGGATCAACACGTTCGATGCACATGGGGGTCACATAATGGACGGTGGACTTAACGTATTCCACATACACCATCTTGCCCGTCAGCGCACGAGCCTGATCCGTGGTCAGGGCGGTAGCGGTGGCAACGGTCAGGGTACGATTATCCCTGTTGTACACGCCCGTCATGTTCTCACCAGCCAGAGAGGTGATCGCATCCACCAGATAGGTTTCAGCCTTGAAGACCTTGGCGTTATCCACTTCAAAGAACTTCACCTTGTAGATCGTGCCAAGTTCATACTTCTGAACTCGGGTGTCGCTCTGGTAGACGGAGACATCCTTCCAATGGTTATCTTCCGTCAGATCATAGTAGGTCTCATGGGAGATCTTGGAATGGAAATAACCGTCAGCGAACGGCTGCGCACCCTTGATCTTCAGGTTGCGGACAGCCTTTTTGATCACCGCATAGGTCAGGATGTTGGACTTCGTGAGGGAAGCACGGGAGGTCACAGTGCCGGGGTACATGACGTTCAGGCCAGCGCAGATCGCATCACGGCCCACGGTATCGATGGACAGGCGAGCCTGCCGGGTCAGCCGTTCAGCGATAGCCTTGGTCTTCTTGTCGATGTGCCACAGGTCGAGTTCATCGGTGTAGCCCATCCAACCGCCGTAGTTCTTCGTCATGACGGAGAAGGCGGTTTCAGTGAGCTGCTGACCGTCAGGAGTCACACCTTCGTACAGGGGCTGGGTCACAGCAGGCAGTTCGGTGTAACGGAAGAACTGAACGTGTTTGCCGTTGTTCTTCGGCTGCTCGATCATCACAGCATCCTTCATGTAGCCCAGATTGGGTTCCACGTTCTTCAGCGCATGGCGCTGCATATATCCCTCAATCGGGAGTGTCGGGCGGATTCCACCGCTATAGGAATAGTTCATGTTTACAGTAGGCATAGTACGCTCTCCTTTTTACTTAAAGGTGTAGCGCACCCCCTTGTCGAGTTGCTTTTCTATCCTGTCAAACTGTTCGTCACTCATGGACATAAAAGCGTTTGGCGTTGCGTTAGCAGCTCCGTTGGGGGAGCGCATAGGGGACGGAGGCTTTCTCTTCGGCTTGGCTCGCATCATTTCAGCGACCTCATAGAAGTCCAGCTCTCCGCTTACAACACGCCTTTTGATGTCCTCGTTGTTCATAAACTCGGAGATGACATCCGGGCCACCCTTGGAACGGATCTTATCCGCCTGTTTTTTCAGCTCGTTAATACGAGTTTCGGTTTCGATCTGCTCCCGGGAGACGAACTGACCCTGTTCATTCCGGGGCTGCTGCTGCGGCTCTTCAACCGGAGCCTGCTGCCCGTTCTTGAGGCGGACGAACTCACGGGCTGTTTCGATGTCCGCAATCTTACGGGATCGAACCAATTCCTGTGCTTCGTCTTCCTGCATCTTGGCAATGAGCGGAGCGATCTGCGCATTGAACTGCTCCTGCTGCTGGGCAAGAGCCTGCGCCACCGCTTTATCCACTGCCTTTTGAACCCTCTGTTTAATCCAGCCCGGTTCCTTCGGGGGTTCGGGTTCTGGAGTTTCTTCCTCTTCTTCGGAATACTCCTCGTCTTCGACTTCCTCGTCTTCATCGGGAAGCTCGAGTTCTTCCTCGTCCGGGAAGTCTTCATCATCGGACTCGTCCGCTTCGACAATGCCATCCGGTAGAGTGTCGTCCTCTACAGCATCATCGAACTCTTCTTCGACCATGGTCTCGTCAAAATCCATTATTGGACTCCTTTCGCACTCCTGTGAAAACGCAGGCAGTGTGTAAAATATATAAAACCCTGTGAAAACGCAGGGTTTTACTCATTTATGGTTCCCGTTCTTTAGCTTCTTGAACGGAGCCTTGGGGACGGGGCTATGTTCCCACCAATTTTCATATTCCCAATCGTATCCAGCGTTTATTCTCCTTACAGCCTGCTTTCCCTTCTGCTTAATACGCTTTAAGTTTTCCCTTGGCGTGTACTGCGCCATAGGAGAAGGCTCATCGACAAAGTTGGCTGAATTAAGGAAACGCATGATTTCTTGTTTTTCACGAAAGGCATCGGCAATCTTTTGCCTATCGTCCTTTTTCATTATCTTTCCCATAACTCACCTCACGTCGGCAGCGGCATACCTGTCTGCTGCCCCATTGCATTTCTGGCGGCATCTACAATGGCGGATGTAGTTTCATCGCCGCCGCCCTCTGTGGCAACCTTGTCAGACGGGGAAGCGTTATTGCTCCTCCTCCGGCTCATCGTGCCAAGGGCGTTCTTCGCTTGGTTAAGACCAGCCTTGAGGTTCTGGTTCTTTTCTGCCATGCTCTGCATCTGCTGCTGCATCTGCTCAAGCTGCTGTTGCATCTGCTGCATCGCCTCGGCGTATTTCTCATCCGCCTCGATAACCGGGATGATCCGATCCTTCCCGTCAAGGTTGCACATCTTCAGCAGTGAAGAAAGTTTAATCGGATACGGTGTCTGGGCAGCCATCGAATAGGCTTCCATAAACATCTGGTTCTGGTTGGCGATCCGCTGCGGGTCACGGGAGGAAATCTCAACCTGAACTGTGTAGGGCGGAGGAACATTCTTCTCGCCCCTCTTGCCGAACAATATTTCGGGGTCATAGACCAACTGCCGCTGACCCCTCCGCCCGGTAATCATCATTACTCTGCCTTTATCGTAGAACTGATAAATCAGCCAGAGGATCTGCTCAACCATCTGCTTAAAACCGTACTTCAGTTGTTCTGTGCGCATGGAGGAGATTTTGCCGCCAGCCTGAATCAGGGAGTTAATGGCTTTACCGGAGACGATGCCCCCTGTGGTCTCGCCTCTCGTGAATTGGTTTGCGCCGGAGTCCGCCTTTAAGTCAGACTCCATCATTGTCATTAACTCGACAATCGTGTGGTTGAACGGAGGGGATTGCATCCATCCCCAATCCTCGCCTTGGATAATCCGCTGACCCGTGATGATATCGACCCGCCAATCCGACAGGGCATCCTTGTCAATCCCGGAGCCTTCCTTAATAAGCATCCTGCCCTTGGAAGCCATCCGGGCGTTCATATCGGCGTATGCGGCGTATCTGTTGATATACCGCATCATCGTGACCAATTCACGAACCAGCCCCAGCCCGGGGAGCGAACCTTCCTGCGAATCGTGGATATCGATCACGAACGGGTACATCCCGTGCATATACACATCGGTCTGCACATCCAGAAGTGCGTTGCCTGCGGCGTAGGCTACGTTGATCTTGTACCGATGGGACTTACGGTCATAAGTCCTCCACCAATACTCAATCAGCCTCGCCCGTTTATCATCGTTCTGATGATCCGCATCCAACTGCCCTTCTGTCTTACCGACATCGCTTTCGCCCTCGTCACAGCCGACATACTTGCCTGCCTCGTAGTGTTCCCGAAACCAACTCAATGGATGCCAAGAAACCTTCATGACCGCACGGGCATCTTGGATGTTGTCAACCATCGGATCCCACAGGAAACTTTCGATAGGCCATCGGATAATCGCAATGTCGCCCTTGCCGAAGTTCATATCCTCGTCCCAAGCGACTTGCAATACCGCCGTTCCTGTGCCGTAGAAGTCCTCGCATCTACGGTAGTGAATCTGTTCAAAGTTGTTGGCGCAGTAGACAACGTGATGCACCATATCCTGAAGATCATCAGCAGCATCTTGGAGATCGGCGGTCTCCGGGAGGAGTTTCGCCTCCGGCATACTCAACATCTGATCCGCCACTACATTGTTAATGGTAGACTTCAGAGTCTGTAATTGGAGGGTCTCCTTGCCGTTTTCCTCAATGGTCTGCTCATCATCCTGATGAGGGTCTTTCATGTGCAGGATGTCTCGGCACTCCATTGCCTCGGAATGGAAGTCCTCGTTCATCTGCTGGAAGATATCGAACCTGTCATAGATCAAATCCAACAGGGCTTTGTCTTCCTCGTCCAACTGCTGCTCTTCAAGAAAATCGCCCTCTTCATCGAAGAGGGTCGGGACATCCGGGTATTCTTTTTTCATAACAACACCTCGCAAAAAAATAAAGGCACGGGAGAAACAGGAGTTACAACCTTTCTATTTTTATTTCGCACGTTGCCCGTGCCTTTATTCATCAAAAGGAGTGGGAGGAATATACTTCCTCGGCGGTTTCTTGGATGCCGTGATTGGGTGATCCATGAAAAAATATCTGGTGGCATCGTAATCGTGGTCTTCCGCTTTTGTATCAACGTCCTCAACCTTCTTCTCGTCATACGGAAGGTTCGGAACCGTGCGTATCCAATCCTTACAGGTATTGAACACATACATCTTTGGATAACCGTTCTCGTCAAACCGCAGCCTTTCATGAACCTCCATTTTCCCCGGTAGCCGGGATTTATCACACTTGGAGAACACAACGCCCTTATGCCTCCCGTAATAACCTGGAGCCATCTGGTCAGCTATAGAATCACCTCGGTCTTTGTCAAAGATCGAGGTGTCGGCAACACGTAGTATTTTTAAATTGTTTTCAGCTTCGTACTCTTCCCTCTCCAAGATTCCCTCCATAATCTGGATGGGAGTAATCTCAATTCCCTTGTCCGCCTTTCCGGGAACACATCCATACCATTCACGATATAAATACGCCGTTCCATTTGGCGAAATCGTCCACCATTGGCAGGCGAACGGGTCGGAATAACCGTAATCGAAGGAAAAGTAACGAGGCCAATCCAAAGGAATATCAAACGGCTCGATAACATGAGTCCACTTCCGGTCAAGATAGTGTTCAGGAGCATTCCTGAACTCCTTGAATACCTGACCTTCAAACGAATCCCAATCGCCGTTCAATAACGCCCGTCTCAAGGCTTCCGGCTTCTGTTCCAACTCAAACACGTAGTCATCCGTGATGTACGGGTTCTCCGTGGCTAACGCCGGAATGTATTGAGTCCTGATTATCTTTGACTTATGCAGCGCCTCGGAATAGATCTCCTGCTCTTGGATCTCCATGTACGGCCCTGCATCCACAAACATCGTCTTGACCCACGAATGACCGATATTGCCCGGGTTCGATGCGCTTCGGACAATCGGTACAACGCCAAGGCTCTTCTTGGCACGTAAGCGTGTTTTAAGGAAATCATATATCGATTGCTCAAAGGATGTCAGCTCGTCAAAATATAAAAATTGAATCTCAATACCGGAATATTTAAACCTGTCCGCTTCATTCTCACAATGACGGAACAGGATCTTTGATCCGTTCTTTAACCGGAATTCGTGCCGACCAGCGTTGTATGTGGCAATCTCCTCCGGGTAGGATGCCTGCGCTTCCTTAATGTCAGTATCTTCCAATTCGGCATATGACCTACGAAAAACAACCGCCGTGGTTTTTGGATTCGTGAGACATCTGAAGAAAGCATCCATAATCAGAGCTTTGGTCTTACCCCCGCCTGCGGCTCCTCCGTATAACACCTCGTTTGCTTTCGATGCATGGAAGAACTTCTGCTTCGGCGTTGGTACGTAGTTAATCGTTATCATTCATCCGGTGTGCCTAATTCTGGCATCCCTTCTACTTTGATTACAACCGTACCATCATCGACACCGCTGGTCAGCGCCTTGCTCTGCTGCAAAACATCGTTCGCAGCCTTATTCGCAAGCCATGGTTGGTTGGAGTCGATTTGCTCTGACAGCTTCCTTAACGCTCTCCCTACGTGGGCAATAGACCACTGTTGTATTAGCGTTCTGTAATACTCTTGGAACTTCTCGTCCTTTCGCAACCTTTGTAGCCTCTGCTTCGCAGCTTGAATCTGATTCTTCTCCGTCTTTTGAGGCCACAGCTCTTTCACCATTTCCTCATCAGTATAGCCTCGGAACATCATGTCCGCTGCGTTAATCTGCCAACCCTGCAAAAAACCGGGTCGCCTTGCTCTGTAATTTCCCATGGTAGGTACTCCTTTCAAAAACCCCGGTGGGTAAGGATTGGGGTGGTGCGGAGGTATTTTATATATGTAAAACGTGCGCTGGGACTCCGGGTCACGATTCCGACCCCCGGGGCTTCGCCCCGACCACCCCCTGCCGGGTTGCCTCTCACCGTCCCTGTAGGGGACGGTGGCTGCTCAAAAATTGCCGTCGGACAGACCGTCTGGCGGCATTTGTGCTTCCAGCACAAATGGGCCACAAAATGTTGGGGTTAACTATTCGTAAAACTACTGTTTTACGAATAGTTCCGTCAGCTACAGCCAGCGGCGTAATGGGGGGCAGGGGGGCTTATGCTCTTGCATTGAGCTATCGTCCTCTCTGTTACCAGCTTGAAGAAAAGATCAGTGGGCTTCGTGGGTTTCTTAACCCTACGGGTTTAGAAACCCACGGCGGTGGGTGTTAGGATGTGGCTGCCGGACGGGACGACGGTTCCGGACGACACCGAGAAAAATAAATCAATCACAAAGGAGTTATGAGCTATGAATACCACAAAGAAGAACATCCCTGTTAATCCAACTGTCAAGTATGATTCCCTTCTCGCTCTTGTATCTCGTATCGACACTCTGCAGAAATCCGATATTGCAGAGAAGTGGATCAAGGCTAATACCGTCATTACCCAAGCTCAACGGTATCACCTTCTGACCAACCTGTACTTCCAGAAGTCCCTTGTCTATGACAAGCTCGAGAAGGTTGCTCGTACTCACAAGATCGGCAACCCTCACAGGATTGTCATTCCCGGAGTACGTGAGCTGAAAGTGGGGTGATTGAATGGCTTTTGTTAAGTACACAGATAACGGTGAAGTGAAGTACGCTTCCCTGTCTGAATACGTCCTCACCGAAGATGGTGGGATTGTAGGCAGCAACTATTGTGATGCCTATGACATTCCCGGTGAAAACATCATCCAGATCGTAATCGCTTAAGGGAGGTGAAACATTGTGAGTAGGGAGCCGTGGAAACATAGTTCCCTATTCACAGTGCTTCAGCACTGAATATTAAAAACATTGGAGGGCTAACACAATGGGTATTCGTAAAGATCGTAGGAACGTTCCGGCTGTCACGCTGAATAGCGTACAGGGCTACCATCAGGGTGGCTATGGCTATGAGGACTATGCTTTTGCTGGGTTCAAGAGCAACAAGTACTTCACCTCTGACCGCTTTATCCCTCTGGATGCTAATCACAATCGTGCCGATGGTAAGCCGATTAAGGGCTGGGGTATCGAGTTTGAAACGGAGTGCTGGTCTATCAAAGACCATAATGCCGTTGCTGACATTCTCCAGAACATCGTCTTCAAGCCCTTCCCAGATGATCTGTTCAAGCTGCAGTATGACTCTTCCCTTGGCGTGGATCAGGAAATTGATTCTTGGGGCGATGTCGAGGTCGAAGGTGCTATCGGCGTTGAATGCATTACACAGATCATGACCAAACAGTTTATCCGCAACAACTATCGCAACTTCAAGCTGATGTATGATACCTATTTCCGGCGTTTCAGGTTCTCTTGCGATCAGACCGGGAATTGTGGGATGCACGTCAATGTATCCAACGCCATCTTTGGCGATACCAGAGAAAAGCAGATTGAGGCTATCCGCAAGCTGCACTATTTCATCAACAAGAACTATAGCTTTTCCTGCGAACTCCTCTGCCGTGACGAAGATCACACCGGATACTGTGAAGAGATGTACTACGGCGATGCAAAGAATATGCGTATCGAAGGTGGCTCTCATGGCACTTGCATGAACTATTCACACTTCGATGCCGGACGTGTTGAGATTCGCCTTGTCGGTGGACAGGGGAATTACGTGGAGTTCCGTAACACCATGGAGACAGTGTTCTTCCTCTGCGAACGGATGAAAAAGATCTCTTGGGATGACCTCGACGATATGGCGAAGGTCTTTAAGGGATGCAATCAGTACGTCCTCAAGAGGCTCAATCGCTATGGTTGCCGCAGCAAGCTCACCGAAGCTGTGTTTGGCTCCATCGCCCAGAACGTCAAGGTGGAGAATCTGGAGCTTGTATAAGCTCCAGACCCCCTCTTGGGGGCATATCACAGATACGAAAAATATCACATCGATCAACAAGGAGGAATGTAAAATGTGCATTATCGCTGTAAGTAAAAAAGGTGTTCGTCAGCCGTCTCTGGATCAGTTAAGGATTATGTATGACAACAACCCCGATGGAGCCGGATATATGTTTGCCAGAAGCGGCAAAGTCCATATTCATAAGGGATTCATGACTTGGGAAGACTTTGAAAGGTCTGTCAAGGCTGAAAACTTCACAAAAGACGATCCCGTTGTCTATCACTTCCGTATCTCTACACAAGCCGGAGTAAATCCGCAGATGACTCATCCGTTCCCGTTAACTGAAGATCTTCCGCTTTGCGAAGCTCTTGACCTTACTTGCCCTATTGGCTTGGCTCATAACGGAATTATCAGTATGACCTCTTTCCAGAAAGAGGTTCGGTATTCCGATACGGCATACTTTATCTCTTGGTATATGACAAGGCTTATACGCAACAGCGACGATATCTTTGACGAATCTATCAAAGACATGATCGATGTGCTTACTAACAGTAAGTGGGCGATTATGGACGGAGAAACAGGAGAAATCGCAACTGTTGGCAAGTTCCAGAGCAGCAAGGGACTTCTGTTCTCAAACGGCTCGTACTTGAAGTCCTACAAGAAGTACACAATCCCTACTGTATCTCGTTTCTGCTGCGATGATTATTATCTCGGAGCTTATGGCGGAACACCTTGGTATGACTACGACCTCAAGGAATAATCTACAAGCTGTCCTATCGGCTATACGGGGAGAAAGGATTACACCTTGGAACGTAAAGCGATTATCGGCGTTGGCGATCTGTCTTGCAATCACCCGTTCTCTGTCGCATTGTTCCCTGTGGGCAAAAAGCCTTGCGATGGATTCTGGAAATACTTTCAGTTTGAATCCGATGCAATCGCTTTTGCTGTGAAGTATGCAGACACCATTGAACCATCAAACAGTTACACACAATACCGTAAATGGATGTACAAGGAGTGATAAACCATGACAATCGTTGACCTTCTTCCCCGTGTAGTTATTGGCTGTTCAATCTATCGTGTATACAAGGATTGGAAAATCGGACGGGTCTCTTGTGGTATATGGCTTGTTTACAGACCGAACATGGAGTTTGCGTTTTCCACATCCAACGTTGAAAAGAGCCTCAAAGTGATTGATGAGCTTATCCGTGAAGATGAATTACTGATGGAGGTGTAATTATGCTCTATTTAATCCTGTTTCTCGCTGTCGCTGCTTATGATGTTTACGCTTGGATGAAAGGAGAATGACTATGGACTTTAGGATCAATTACTACTTCACCCGTAATTCGCAGACCTTTGTGAACATTACCCGGAATGGTCGGAATTACGATATCCCCTGTAAAGTCGATGGACTCAATCGTCCTTCCTTCCGGTTCCGCCGCAAGGTTTACAGACCGGATTGTAGGCTCGAATGGTATCCGCAATGCCTTGATTTTTAAGGCTTGCGCCCAGATTTGGAAACCCACAACTGTGTGTGCTATGATGTGACCAACGAAAACGCCGAACACGGCAGAAAGAAGGGCTAACATGATTACGGAAAACATTATCAAGTATCTCGAAGAGAACGAAGACCTCTTCAACAGGCTCATAGAAGAGCTTGACTCTTGGAATGGCTATCTCGGTGATGATCGGTGGATTCCTATGGATGAGCTTGATGAAATGCTCCACCACGAATCCCCCTCGGATATCATCAGAATGGTGAGTTCTGACTTCGATCTGAACGATATCTATTTCCGGTTTGACGGGTATGGGTGTCTCGAATCCTCATACTATCTGGACTATACCAACTACCTTGACGAATACTTTGTCAAAGAACTCATGGACAAACGTTCACATATCGATATAAACGATAAGGAGCTTGAATATATGCTCGATGAGTTGGAGGAGGAATGATCTAATGAAAGATGCTTGTAAACAGTGTGCTTGGTATTGGAAAGACTTTGATACCGGAGAATATTGTTGTCATAACAGGTGTGAAGATACACGTGACGATTGCCTTCTCGTGGAAAAGGAGTGTGAACAAGATGGTTGAACGGTCAATCCCCTACGAACAACGTAGGGAACAGGCTCGTCAGGCAGCTTTTGAATGGCTGATCAATTCCGGTGGTCGCAACTATTCAAGCAAAGAGCTTGCCGAATGGAGTTCGTTCTTTTACTTGCTTGGCAGTAAATATGAACTCTTGGAAGAGTTCCGGGAAATTGGAATTATATGAGGAGGTGTAAATCATATGTGGAATCAGCGTTTGCTTGACAAACTTGATGAAATTTACATGGGTCAATGTGAGTCTGCCTATGAGATAAATCTCGTCCGTAACTGCTTGATATTCTACGGGGAAGATATTTACGGCGACCATTACGATATCGGTTTTGATACCATCATGAAATACAGAACGGGTTGTAAAACCAACCCGTTTGTATGGATTGAATACTCTCCTACACGAGAAGATGTATATCAGAAAGAGGTGTAAATGAATGACAGTTGGCAATGTTTACGATAAAGGCGGTGTAATTGCTGATGAATAAGGCTTGGTTTATAGACTATAAACGTGCGGATTGGGATCACAACTACATTGTGATCCACGCTCCAGACAAGGCAGAAGCACGTAAAATGCTCAAGCGGCACATAGAACTTTATACAACTCCAGAACAACGGATCGGTTTTTGCATTAACCACATCACAGAGTGGAATGTAAATAACGTGCCGGACGATTGGAAAGAGCTTCCAGAAGAAGGTGATGCGTATGCGTCAACTTGAGAATATTATCGCCTTCTTGCTCATTCTCCTGTTTATTAAATCCCTTTTGTCTTGACACTATGTGGTACAATCACAAACGGGGGTGTAATTATGACAGGTGAAGAATTGAAAAGAGCAAGAATTCGCAAAACACTTACGCAGAAACGTCTCGGCTTAATGCTTGGATATCGTTTAAGTACAGCAGATACTGTAATTCAGAAGTGGGAGTATGGTGAAAGACCAATTCCAATGAAACACTTCAGAATGCTGTCAAAGATCCTTGAAGTTCCGATTGAAAAGTTCATACCATAAGCAAAAGCCCCTACACGATCTTGTGCAGGGGCTTTTTTTACCCAATAGCATATTATCACTCAACAGGTGGTAAATCAAGACACCTTATTTTTCCGGGCGTAGAACGTTTTTCTCCGCATCTGCCGCACGATTCCTCTTCCCTCTTGTAAATGTGCAGGCACTTGTTGCATATCGTGTATTCACACAAACTGCCGGAGATCATTTTCTCTCCTTGAAAACTGACCCTCTCGCCATTCCTCAAGCCGTCCACGGCTTTCTGGAAGTCAGATTCTGTAAGATATCCGTCATTCATCGGTTTCAGCTCCTTGCAAATGCTTTACATCTTCCCACTTAATCTTTACGATCACCCGGTTCCCACATCGATCCTTCAGCTCCACAAATGGCCTGCCCACAAGCCCTTCCATTTCGTGTTTCCCGTTGCCGATATGGGACATGGGATGGTTTTTCATAAACTCAACAGCGCTGCTGATTGTTCCGTATGCCACAATCGGCACTGTTTTTACGCCGAATGCTGTAGCAATGTCATACACGTTGCTTCTTTCCAGATAATTCCCACAGATCATGACATCAAACACCCGGAAATCCACACTTTTACCGTCATCTGTGTAATCACCGCCGTTCTGGATCTTTGCTCCGTATCCTTCGCCAAAGATGATAACCTCTTTGTCTCCGAACTTTTGCTCGAATATCTGCTCGTTTTCGCTCCCTCCGAACAGCTCGTTAAGCCTGTTTACAAGAGGAGCTGGAATCTGGGCTTTATCCGTCCTTCCTCCGAACTCTACCTTGTGACCGTCCCAATGTACCC
>Ga0310696_10002533_pt1 | contig 24022 bp, 23 predicted proteins | sample AusTroGonzalo_MG_4_FD_203885 | JGI IMG/M metagenome (GOLD analysis project Ga0310696, IMG submission 203885) | Bovine rumen microbial communities from tropical cattle in Woodstock, Queensland, Australia - Gonzalo_02 (v2) (version 2) | ecosystem: Host-associated > Mammals > Digestive system >...
CCGGCTCGGCAACAATTCGCGGATCGTCGTGACCGGCGACCCGAGCCAGACCGATCTTCCGTTCGGAAAGAAGAGCGGACTTGCCGTCGCGGTAAGGATCCTGAAAGGGATCGAGGGGATCGCCGTTCATCAGTTCACCGAACGCGACGTGGTTCGCCATCCGCTGGTGCAGAAGATCATCACGGCGTACGATAAATACGAACGGGAGAGAAAGAACGAATCGGCACGCTCGTTCTCGGCTCGCCGTTTCTCGGAGGATAAAAAAGGATGAAAAAGACGGTGCATTACCACCCGGAGGGACCTTCGCTCACGATCGATTTCTCCGCCGTCAATATTCCTCTTGCGGTCGGCTTCGTTCTGAAGAGCGCCGTCCGGACGGCAGTCGCAGCGACCTTGAAACACGAGGAGTTTTTTCGTGACGCCGAGGTCTCGGTTACTTTTTGCGACGACTCGCAAATCCGGACGCTGAACGCCGAATACCGGCAAAAGGACGCCCCGACCGACGTTCTCTCCTTCCCGATCTACGAGAAGGGAGAGGCGTATTCGACGCCCGACGTTCCGGTTCTGCTCGGCGATATCGTCCTCTCGCTCGAGCGGGCGAAGGAGCAGGCGGAAAAGATCGGCAACACGCTTGAGGAGGAGGTTTCGTTCCTCACGGTTCACTCGACCCTTCATCTGCTCGGTTACGATCACGAAACGTCGCAGGAGGACGAGGACGATATGTTCGCCCGTCAGAAAGCGATCGTTGAAGAGATCCGCTCCGGCGAATGGGAATGAAAAGAGCGGTCAAGAAATAATTAAGGAAGAATTACGATGAAAAGAACGGCGTTTATTGCCATCGTCGGGCGCCCGAACGTTGGAAAATCGACCCTGCTCAACGCGATCCTCGGGGAGAAGATCGCCATCACGTCGAAACGCCCGCAGACGACGCGCAACCGCATCACGGGCATTCATACGGTCGGGGAAGATCAGTTCGTCTTTCTCGATACGCCGGGCGTACACCGTCCCAGGACCAAACTCGGGGATTATATGGTCAGAACGGCGACGGGAACCCTCGGCGACAGCGACGCGGCGATCCTCGTCGTCGAACCGCGGGGCGCCGTCGGGGACATCGAGGACGAGATCATCAAACGCATCGAGGGGTCGAAAACCCCCGCCGTTCTTGTGATCAACAAGGAGGATACGGCGAACGCGAGCGAGATCGCCCGAACGATCGAGGCGTACGCCGCACGACACGACTTTGACGCCGTCGTCCCGATCTCGGCAAAGAACAAACGCGGCGTTGACGCCGTTTTGTCCGAGTGCGAGCGCTACCTTTCCGAGAGCGTCTGGTTTTTCCCGGAGGATCAGGTTACCGATATGCCGGAGCGGCAGATCGCCGCGGAGATCATCCGTGAAAAAATACTGCGTACTCTTGCGGAGGAGATCCCGCACGGCACCGCCGTCACGATCGAGGAGTTCACCGAAAAGAAGGATCTCGTTCGTATCCGCGCCGAGATCTTCTGCGAAAAGCAGAGTCACAAAGGGATCATTATCGGAAAGAACGGGGCAACGCTCAAAACGATCGGTTCCCACGCGCGTGAGGACCTTGAACGCTTTCTCGGCGTGAAGGTTTTCCTCGATCTGTGGGTCAAGGTTAAGGAGAATTGGCGCGACCGGTCGTCGCTTCTCTCGAACTTCGGCTACAGGGAAGAGAAATGAAACTGACCGAGGTCAAGGCGATCGTCATCCGGACGACCGATCTGTCCGAATCCGACCGTCTTATCAAGTTGTATTCCGACAAGCTCGGGGTCATCTCGGCGTACGCCAACAACAGCCGCTCACTCAAAAGCCGGTACATGGCGGCGGCGCAGCTTTTCTGCTACGGAAACTACGTCCTTTATCAGAAGGGGGACAAGTATTGGGTACGCGAGGTCGAACTTGAAAACAACTTTTTCGGTTTGCGGAGTTCGATCACCAAAACGGCGCTCGCCTCCTATTTCTGCGATATTCTCTCGGAGGCGGGAACGACCGATCCGGACGTGTCGCTGCTTCGTTTGATCCTTAATTCGCTCTACGCTCTCGAGCGCGATCTCGCGCCGGAGAGCAAGATCAAACTTTCTTTTGAGATGCGGTGCGCCGCCGAACTCGGGTTTATGCCGGACCTTTCGGGCTGTTCCGAATGCGGAAACGACGAGGGTGAACTATACCTTGACGTTCTCGGCGGAGTCTGTACCTGTCGGGAGTGTCGCGAATACGCCTCGTCGGTACGCTGTGAGGGGACGGTCATAACCGAGGGAGAAGAGCAAAGACGACCGATCCTGATCCTGTCTCCCGGCGTCCGCGCCGCTCTCCGTTACGTGATGGAGTGCCCGATCGAGCGGATCTTTTCGTTCCGCGTGTCCGACGCCGACGAGGACGCGCTCGCCGTTTCGGCGGAGCAGTATCTGCTGCACCACCTCGGGCGCGGTTTTGATACGCTGAAGTTTTATAAGGAAGTTTCGGGTTAAACCCGTAAAGGAGTTACCGTCCGAGATGTCGTTCAGTCAGAAGACCCTTTCAACGCTTGAATACGATAAGATCATCGCCATGCTTGCCGAGTGCTGCGCCACCGACGGAGCCCGTTCGATGGCTTACACCCTTATGCCCTCAGACGATCCCGAGATCGTAAAACGTCGGCAGGATCGATGTGCCGCCGCGCGGCGACTGATCGGCTCGAAGGGATACCCGCCCTTCACAGCGCCGGAAGACGTGCTTTCCTCCTGCGACCGTGCGGACAAGGGCGCGACGCTTTCGACGGGAGAATTGCTTCACGTTTCCGCTCTTCTTCACTCGGCAAGAGGGATCCTTGACTATCATAACTCCGACCGTCCGTTCGGTACCGCGCTCGACGAGCATTTTGCGCGGCTGCAGACGGCGCGACCGCTTGAAAGCGCGATCGACCGCGCGATCAAGGCGGAGGATATGATCGCCGACGAAGCGAGCCCGACCCTTGCCGATATTCGGCGAAAGATCAGGCAGACCAACAACAAGATAAAGGATATCCTGCAGAGCTATACGGGGAGCGCGAAAGCCGCGTATATGCAGGACAACGTCGTCACGATGCGGAACGGACGCTACGTCGTTCCGGTCAAGGCGGAGTATAAGAACGACGTCAAGGGGCTGGTGCACGACACTTCGTCCTCCGGCGCGACGCTCTTTATCGAACCGATGGCGGTGATCGAGGCGAACAACGAGCTTCGCACGCTCCAATCTCGTGAAGAGCGTGAGATCGAACGCATCCTGTCTGAACTCTCCGCCGCCGTATCAGAGCAATCGGGGATTCTGCGTCTCGATTATCATACGATCACCGAACTGGCGTTCTATTACGCCGAGGGGTCGCTTGCCGATAAAATGAAGGCGAATCAACCGACGATCGCCGACCGTCCTCTGATCGACCTGCGGCGTGCGCGCCACCCTCTGATCGACCCGAAAAAGGTCGTCCCGATCGACGTTTCGCTCGGGGAAGAGTACGACACGCTCATCATCACCGGTCCCAATACGGGCGGAAAGACCGTTACGCTGAAAACGCTCGGGCTTTTTATCCTGATGGCACAGGCGGGACTTGCGATCCCGGCGGAGGAGGATTCGCGCATCGGCGTTTTCTCCGACGTTCTTGCCGACGTCGGCGACGAACAGAGCATCGAACAGTCGCTCTCGACTTTTTCGTCTCATATGGTGAATATCGTAGATATTCTCGGTCGCGTGGGGGATGGGACGCTCGTTCTCTTCGACGAACTCGGCGCCGGGACCGATCCGATCGAGGGGGCGGCGCTCGCCGTTTCGATCCTCGAGGAGGTCAGACGATCCGGTGCGAAGATCGCGGCGACGACCCACTACGCCGAACTGAAGGCGTACGCGCTCGACACGGACGGAGTCAGGAACGCTTCGTGCGAGTTCGACGTGGACACGCTTCGTCCGACCTATAAACTGATCGTCGGGACGCCCGGAAAATCAAACGCTTTTGCCATTTCCGAGCGCCTCGGTCTGCCCGAGTCGGTCGTCAGCGAGGCGAAAACGCGCGTCTCGAACGAAAACCGCCGATTTGAAAACGTGATCGAACGACTTGAGAGCGACCGGATCGCCATGGAGCGCAATCGCGAAGAGACCGAGCGTCTTCGCCGCGAATACGAGCGTTTCAAACTGGAAGCGGAAGAAAGACTGAAAGCAAAGTACGCCGAATCCGAAAAAGAGATTCAGAGGGAACGGGAACGCGCGCGGCAGATGATCGATTCCGCAAGAGCAAACAGCGAGTTCGTTTTCAAACAGCTTGAGGAGATCCGTAAAAAACAGGAAAGCGGACAATTTGCCAAGGAACTTACCGAAGCACGCGCGGCGGTCCGGGATGCGCTCAAACGGAGCGACGACGTTTACTCCTCTTTTTCGGGCGATTATTCGCTCGACGAAGAATACGTTCCTCCGCGTCCCTACAAAGTGGGAGACGCCGTTTATCTCGTTCCGTATCACCAGGAGGGAGAGATCACGTCTTTGCCGGGAGCCGACGGTCTGTTCGGCGTACGCGCCGGGATCCTGAAAGCGAAGATGGCGGGGAAGGACCTGCGTCTCCTTGACGGAAAGATCAAGGAAGCGGTCAAAAAGAAAAAGCCCTCCGTTCCGACCTCCGCCGGCGGAACGCAGAAGACGGGAACGTCGGATTTCCGGGTCGAACTCGACATCCGCGGCCGCTACGGCGACGACGGATGGGACGAGACCGACAAATATCTCGATCAAGCGGTGCTTTCCGGCATCTCTTCGGTGCGGATCGTGCACGGCAAAGGGACAGGCGCCTTGAAAAAGGCGATCTGGGAACACCTGAAAAACGACCGGCGAGTCAAGTCTTTCCGCCTTGGAAACTACGGCGAGGGGGACAGCGGCGTGACCGTCGTGGAACTCAAATAAAGAACGCGGCGAAGATTTTTCTTCGCCGCGTTCTCGTTTATTCAATCTCGGGCGCCGTTACGATCCCGTTTTCGGTCTCGCCCGCTTTGATAGCAGCAAACATCTCGTCAAACGTTTCAAACCTGACGTCGGAGGATATCGCGCCGCGCCGGATCTGTTTTATACTGTGACAGTCGCTGCCGTAAACGGCAGGAAAGCCGAACAGAGCCGCGTAGTCTTTTGCCAGATCGTTTTCCTCGTCGGGGCGGTTCGCGTTCAGGATCTCGACCGCGTCGGCTTCTTTTGAGAGTTCTATGACGGCGGCGCCGGGCAAACGGAAGGGATGCGCCTGAACGACGTATCCGCCCTCGCTCTTCACCCAGCGGACGTACTCTTTCAGCTGCATATCCATAATTTCGGGATGGGCGATCAGCGTTTCAGGGGAGATGCCGTAGGTCAAAAAGTGGTTCCAGCTGTATTGAAACTCGTATCCGAACCAGACCTGAAAACCGATCTTATCCCCCTCGCTTTTCGCATCCTCGTACCCTTCCGTAAAGAGACGAATCTTTTCGTCCCAGGGGAGTTCGGGCGGAACGGCGCAGTTTCCGTTGAAGAAATGGTCGGTGACGACGAATCCCGCGTAGCCTAAAGAGGCGTAGCGCCTGACGTGCTCGGCTCCGGTCGATTTGCCGCATTTACTGCCTTGGACGGTGTGCAGGTGAAGTTCGTAGACGTACTTTTTCATTTCCTTTATGTACCCTTTGCAAAAAGATTAAATACGCGCTTTGGTTTTGCCGGATTTCGTTTCTTTGGAGGTGACTTTTTTCAGGTATTCGACCTCGTCTTCGGTCAGGTATCTCCAATGTCCGACCGTCAGCCCGTTCAGTTTCAGTTTCCCGATCGAAACGCGGTTCAGCCGTCGGACGGTCAGATTCGCCGCCTCGCACATCCGTCTGATCTGCCTGTTTCGTCCCTCGTACAGGTCCATCCGAAGGACGGTTCCGGTCTCGTCCGTGTGATGAATCGAAACGTCGACCGGAAGGATCGGCTTGCCGTCAAGTTCGAGCGGGGAACGAAGGATCGCGAGTTGTTCCTCGGTGACGTCTCCGTCCACTTTGACCCGATAACTCTTCGGGACGCTGTGGCGCGGATGGGTCAGTTTATTTGCGAGATCGCCGTCGTCGGTCAGAAGCAGCATCCCCTCCGAGACGAGGTCAAGCCGTCCGACCGGATAAACGCGGACGTGAACGCCGCTTAGTAAGTCGGTCACGCATTTTCGCCCGCGGGGATCGCTGACGGTCGTCAGGTATCCGCGCGGCTTGTTCAGCATCAGGTAGGTGTAGTCCTTTCGTCTTGCGCGGACGGGTTTCCCCTGATAGGTTACGGTATCGCGCTCCGGATCGATCTTATCGCCGAGGGTAGCCGTTCGTCCGTTGACCGCGACGTCCCCCGCCTCGATCGCCGACTCCGCCGCCCGGCGGGACATCAACCCGCTGTCGGAAAAATACTTTTGAATTCGGATCTTTTCTTTTCCGGTCATCGGTGAAATAAACCTCTTTTATATTTGATCTCCCCGACGGAGTCGGTTGCGACGAGCGGGGATTCTCCGATCTTCTTTCCGTTCAGATCGTATTCGACGTATCCGACGATCTGTCCTTTGACGATCGGCGCCGTCAGAAAACGCGGAAGTTTGAGCGCGCGTTCCGGCAGCGGGGATCCCGACGGGAGTGCGGCGCCGATCTCCTCGGAGTTGCACACTTCCAAAGTATCTTTTTCTCCGTTTACGACGGGACAGTCGAGCGAGAACGCACCCGACGGAAGCAGAACGCGTTTTTGAATGGAGGAAAAACCGTATTCGAAAAGCGAAAGATGGTCTTTCCAGTCGTTCGGATCGTTCAGCGTCACAGAGATCAGCGTGACTTCGTCCCGCTCCGCAGCGCTGACAAGGCAGCGACCGCTCTTTTTGGTGAAACCGGTCTTCACGCCGATACAGTCAGGCGTCATTTGCAGAAGTCTGTTGTGATTCTGCAGATACCGCCTTCCTCCGTCGGGGGATGGGATCGAGTAACGCTTCGTCGAAACGATCTCGCGAAACTCGTCGCAGTCGAGCGCCGCAGCCGAAATCAATGCAAGGTCTTTTGCCGAGGAGAAATGCTCGGGATCGTCGAGCCCGTGCGGATTTTGAAAATGCGTGTTCCGAAGACCGAGTTTTTGTGCGATCCCGTTCATTTTCGCTGCAAACGCCGGGATCGATCCGGCGTTCGAGATCGCGAGCGCCGCCGCGGCGTCGTTCGCGCTCGCAAGCATGAGCCCGTAAAGCAGATCGCGTAAAGTGAGCGATTCACCCGCCCGGAGGTAGAGCGAGGACCCCTCGATCCCGCAGGCTTCCTGCGGAATCTTTACCGTGCGGTCGAGGTCCTCTTCTTCCTCGAGGATCGTCAGGGCGGTCGTAATCTTCGTGGTGCTGGCGATGGGGCGGCGGTCGTTTGCATTCTTTTCATACAGGACGGTTCCGGACGCGGGATGGTAAAGGACCGCCGCCTCCGCAGAAACGCCACGCGGTTCGTTTGCTTCGACCTTAACGGCGGGAAAGAGCGAAAGCAGAAGAGACAGGCAAAGAAAAAAGAGAGCAACGGAATAAAAACGCAAGGGAAGAATCCTCCTTGTTCCGGAGATTTGTCGTTATTCTTCCCGTGCGTTTACGCCGTCATTCGCTGTCGGTTTTGTCTTGTTCTTCCTCGGTTTCCGCGGTTTCGGGCGCGGCGTCGTCGCTTTCGTCGTTCTTTTCTTCTTTTTTCTTTTTCTTGAAAGAAATCTTCGTTTTGATTTTTTCAAAGAGAGCCGGGGCACGTTCAAGCAGGGACGAGAGCGCGTTGTCCGACGTTTCGTTCGTGATCGGAAGAACCGAGACGTTTCCCTCGGCTGAGATCACGAGAAACGCGACCGGAACGAGCGTAACGCCGGTTCCGCCGCCGCCTCCGAAGTTCGGTGCGCCCTGTGAATATTCTTTCACGTCGGGTTTTGATCTTATTTTTTTTCCGTAGTCGAGCCCGCCGCCGACAAACCCCATCGACAGTTTCGAGACGGGGATCACGGTGACGCCGGACGGCGTCGTGATCGGGGAGCCGATAATCGTTTCGGAGTCCGACAGTTCCTTCAGACTCTTCAGCGAATTGCCGATCAGTTCGGACAGGTTGGAGTTTTCCTTGATTTCCATGGTATCGTATTCCTTTCGGGAAGTATTATTCGTTCGGACGTTCGGTTCGCGTGGATTCGGGGGAGGGGGACGGCGCTTTCTTTGCGCCGACCTTGTGTTTTTTGTTCTTTCCGGTTTTACCGGAGGTGAGAAGAAGGAAGAGGACGCGCAGCATACCGAATACGCGCGCCGAGAAAACAAGGTCGAGATCAGCTCTCGTTTTGCCGGTGACGAAATCGGCGCGCACGTCGACCTTGTCTTTCCCCTTCGTTTTCACCCGGGCTACGGATCTGTCAACGATCTCGATCAGTCCTGCGAGCGCTGCGCTGACGGCGCCGTAGAGCAAGGCGGTCTTCGCGGCGTCACCGGTTGAGACGATCACGACGACGCGACGCGTGCGAAGAGTCAGCGTCTGATGAACGCGATCGAAAAGACGAAAGAGAAGCCGCGAAACCGATTCGATCCGACGGGACAGGGACTCGCTTTTCTTTTGCGATTTGTTTTCCTCGTCTTCTTTCTCGGATCGTTCCTCTTCGGTCGTACTCTCCATCAATCGACCGGCAAATGCGTCGGAGGCGTCTTCGATCCTCATTTTTTTTCGGATCAGAAGCCAGGAAACGCGGAACGACGAACCGTTTTCATTCAAAACGACGCGGAACCGCACGTGCGAAAGGAGCAGAAGCGCGAGAAGCAGGAGAAGGGAACCGATCACGATCAGAACGATAAAACCCGCGTTCATTTCTCGTCTCCTTTCGTTTGGTCATCGGATCGGTCAGTTTTCCGAACCGAGAATCGTTTCCGGATTCGATTCGGGGAGATCGTCGGGGAGGTCGGGACTCGAAACCGTTTCATCTTCTGAAAAAGGAAGCGAGTCGGAGTCGTCCGAGAAAAGCACCGGCTCCTCGCCCTCGGGGATAGGTTCTTCGGGCTTCGGCGGAGCGGAGCCGTCCGGTTCGGTCGCAAAGTCGCCGTCCGATTCTTCCAGTTCGGCGCGCGCCTCGGCGTCCTCGATCGTCAGCTGATTCGGGTCGATCTCTTCCTCCGCGTCGAGTTGATCCTGCACGGTGCGGAAGACGGCGGCGATCTCTTCGTTCGGAAGATTCGGCAATTCTTCGATCGAATTGAGACCGAAACAGCGCAGAAAGTTGGAGGTCGTACCGAAAAGAACCGGTCTTCCGGGAGCGTCGAGGCGCCCCTTTGCCTCAATCAGTCCGCGTTCGGCAAGACTCGAGACGGCGTAGGAACTGTCGACTCCTCTGACGGCGTCGATGTAGGCGCGCGTTACGGGTTGGTGATATGCGACGATGGCAAGCGTTTCGAGGGTAGACGCCGAGAGCGTGCCGTTCCTTCGGATACCGAGCGCAAAGCGAATGTACGCAAGATATTCGGCTTTCGTGCAGAGTTGGCACTCGTCGTCAAGAGCAAGAAGGATAACGCCGCGCGGCACCTTGGAATGATTGTACTTTTCGGCGTATTCCTTCACCGTCCCGCGGATGATCGGCGCGGTAAGATCAAAGGTTTTCGCAAGCGTTTCGTACGAAACGGGATGACCGGCGGCGAACAGGATCGCTTCGATCGCTTCTTCATAACTTTTCGGTTCCTCGAGCGGTCGGTTTTCGGAACGGAGGGCGCGCTCGTTTTCGTTTTCCCCAATACCGGGAAGAGTCATCTTTTCCTGTTCAGGCTGGGGAGAGTTCGGTTTCTTCTGATTCATTGTCGTATTCACTCTCGTTTTCGTCATTCGACGGTTGGTAGTCGGGATTGATCCGGAATCGGATGCGCAGCCCCCCCGTATCGGGAGAGAGAAACACCTCGTCTTCCTCGTCGGGTTCGATCCCCGTATGATCCTCGGTAATCACGATGCGCTGTATTTTGACCAGTTCCAGAATACCGATGAAACGCGCGAGCAACTCCGAACGGTTTTCGGCGTCCTTCAGGAGGAAAAAGAGAGAAGCGGTCTCCTGAATCTCGAGAATATCGAGGATATCGTCGATCTTTTCCTCCACCGAAACGACGTGACGGCGGATCAAGGGATCGAAGACGGTTTCGGGCGGGCGTTCCGACGCCTTGAACCGGGCAAGGAGGACGTTCAGCGCCTTTGTCAGGAGACTCGTGTCGAGCCCGAGGGGAAAACCTTTTTCCGGCGGGACTTCGTCGTTGTCCTTGACCATCCGTCCGGAATACTCTTCGTAAAGCGGTTTGAGTTCCGCCGCCGCGTCTTTCGCCTGCTGAAGCAGAAGAAGAGCGTCGGCAAGTTCTTTTCTCGGGTCGGTCGAATCGTCTTTTGGACGGGGAAGGAGCATCTTTGCTTTGATCGCCATCAGTTCCGCCGCCATCACGATAAACTCGCCGGCAACGTCCATATCCATCCGCTCGGCTTCTTCGAGATAGTCGAGGTATTGGCGGCAGATCAAGGCGATCGGAATATCGGTGACGTCCACTTTGTTTTTGTGACAGAGCGATAAAAGCAGGTCGAGGGGTCCCTCGAACTGTTCGAGTTTGTAGGTCGGTTCGCTCATGCGAGGGGCTCCTTTCGTTTTTTATGCGAGGAACGGGACCCTTGAAAACAGGGAGATCATTCCTTTCGAGATCCGGCTTGCAGCCGCTCCGATCCAACCGGTCAGGGACAGAACGGAGACGAGCGCCGACAGAACGGGGTTCGACGCGATCGTGGGAAAACCGAGCAGGAAATCGGCAAGATAAGAGCCGCCGATCATCCAGATCAGAACGAAGATATAAATCTGCCTCTCGTGCCTCATGACCCAATAATAGGCGCGTTTTGGCAAAACGAGCGACAGGATGCGCGAGCCGTCGAGCGGAGGCAGGGGTAAAAGGTTAAAGAGCGCGAGGGTCAGGTTCATCAAATGAAGAATATAGAAAAAATACAGGAGATAATAGAGAAATTGAAACCCGAAGGAAGATTGTCCGGATGAATTGTAGACAGATTCAAGCGGCAACGTGATCAAAAGGTAGATGAACGCCGAAACAAAACCGATCAAAAAGTTCGTGACCGGACCGGCGAGCGCCGTGATCGCCATCCCGCCCCTCGGTCGCCTGAAATTGCGCGGATTGACCGGAACGGGTTTTGCCCATCCGATGTTGAAAAGAAGAAGCGAGATCGCGCCGATCGGGTCGATGTGACGCATCGGGTTCAAGGTGAGCCGACCGAGATCGCGCGCCGTAGGATCCCCAAGCCGATAAGCGACCCAGCCGTGCGCGCATTCGTGCAGGGTGAGGGAAAGCAGAACGGCGGGGATTGACAGCAGCAGTTCGATCGGGGAAAGGTTCAAATCAGTTCTCCTTCGGTTTCATTCGAGCGAGGCGGCGATGCGGGCGAGAAGCTCGGTTTTTCCTTCCCCCGTTTGTGAGGAATAGAAAACGGGGGCGGGAGCGCCGCAATTCTTTGCAAGTTCGCAAACGACCTTCTCTGCCTCGGCACGGTCGGTTTTGTTCAGTTTATCGGTTTTCGTCGCGACGATCAGCAAGGGAACGCCCGACTTTGTCAGCCAGTCGATCATCGTCAGATCGTCCTTCGTCGCGCCGATCCTCGAGTCGACAAGCTGTACGACGAGTTTGATCCGGTCGCCGTTTGGGTTGCGGGTGAAATAACCGTCGGTCAGCGACTGCCAGACGCGTTGCGACTCTTTCGACCGGTTTGCGTAACCGTAACCGGGAAGATCGACGAAAAAGAGTTTCCGGTCAATTTCGTAAAAATTGACGGTGATCGTTTTTCCGGGGGAGGACGAGACGCGGGCAAGCGATTTTCTGCCGATCAGTGAATTGATCAGCGAACTTTTCCCGACGTTGGAGCGCCCCGAGAAGGCGATCTGCGGAATGGGATCGCGCGGGAACTGGGAGGGAAGTCCCGCCGTGATCCGAAGATCCGCGCGTGCAAAATTGACGTTCACGGCTTGTCCCTCCTTGTCAAACTCGTACGTTTGGTCAAACGGTCGCCTGCTCGGTCAAAGTCGGTTTCAGCGGATCCGGGATGATACGAGGCATCGTTCCGAAGTCTGTTTTTGCAGGTGCGCGCGTATCGCTTTGAGATGCTGCGAGCGCAAGACCGAGCGCGTCGGATACGGTTTCACAGGGGATGAAGGTGACCGACGCCTTGACCGCCTCGTCAACCTCGGTAAGATCCTTCATATTCTCTTTCGGGATCAGGACGGTTTTGATCCCGCTGCGGTATGCGGCGAAACTCTTTTCACGGAGTCCGCCGATCGGCAGAATCCTCCCGTGCAGGGTAATCTCGCCCGTCATAGCGACGTCGCGGCGACAGGGACGACCGGAGAGCGCCGAAATCAGCGAACAGGTCATTGCAACGCCGGCGGACGGTCCGTCCTTCGGGATCGCACCTTCGGGAAAATGAACGTGCAGATCTTTCGTATTGTAGAAATCGGGCGCGATCCCGTATTTGTCGGCGACCGTGCGCGCATAACTGACGGCGAGCTGCGCCGATTCCTTCATTACGTCGCCGAGAGAACCGGTCAGCGTGATCTTGCCCGTGCCTGGCATAACAGCGACCTCGACTTTCAGGAGGTCGCCTCCCGCCTGCGTATAGGCAAGACCGTTGATAACGCCGACCGGGTCGGACGATTCAGGCAATTCGGGCTTGTATTTTTCCGGTCCGAGATAGGACGGAAGGTCGGAAGGTGAGATCGTCACCGTTTTCGCGTCGCCCTCGGCGATCTTTTTTGCCGCCTTGCGGCAAAGCGAGGCGATCGTGCGTTCAAGGTTCCGGACGCCCGCCTCTTCGGTATAGGAACGGATGACCGAGAGGATCGCGTCGTCGGTGATCTTGATCTGACGCGCCTTCAAACCGTGTTTTTGCATCTGTTTTTTGATGAGATGATTCTTCGCGATCGAAAGCTTTTCGCTCTCGGAATAGGTTTGCAGTTCGATCGTCTCCATCCGGTCGAGCAGCGGCGCCGGAATCCCGGCATAGTCGTTTGCCGTCGCGATGAAGAGACAGTCGGAGAGGTCGATCGGAATCTCGACGAAATGGTCGCGGAACCGGCAGTTCTGCTCCGGGTCAAGCACTTCAAGCAGAGCGGAGGCGGGATCCCCGTGCAGATCGTGAGAAAGTTTGTCTATCTCGTCGAGGATGATGACCGGATTCATCGTTTTTGCGTTGGTGAGCGCCTCGACGATACGCCCCGGCATCGCCCCGACGTAGGTCTTCCTGTGACCGCGGATGTCCGCCTCGTCCCGGACGCCGCCGAGAGAAACGCGTGCGAGTTTGCGGTGCAGAGCCCGCGCGATCGACATAGCGACCGAGGTTTTCCCGACTCCGGGAGGACCGACGAGACAGATGATCTGATTACGCAGATCGGGGGAAAGCTGTCTGACCGCTATGTATTCGAGAATGCGTTCTTTGACCTTTTTCAATCCGTCGTGATCGTCGTCGAGGATCTTCGCCGCCTCCTTCACGTCAAGCCGTTCCTTGGAAAACGAGCCGAAAGGGATCTCGAGGCAGGCGTCAAGATAGTTTCGAAGAACGGTGCTTTCCGCCGCGCCGAAAGGCGTTTTCGCGAGGCGGTTCAGTTCTTTTTTCAGTTTGCTCTCTACTTCTTTCGGAAGTTTCGCGCGCTCGATCCGGTCGGCGTATTCGTCGATCTCGTCGGCGTCCTCGCCGAGTTCCTGCTGAATGACCTTGACCTGTTCGCGTAAGAAGTAATCGCGCTGGTTTTCGTCAAGACGCGATCTGACCTTTTTCTGAATATCGAACTCGGTCTTCATAATCAACTCTTCTTCGGCGATCAGGTCGATGAGTTTGATCAGACGCGCGGTGGGCATCAGCGTTTCGAGGATCTGCTGCTTGTTGTGATACTCCATCAGGAAAGAAGAAGCGACGAAATCGGCGAACATACCGGGCGAGGCGATCGCCTCGGCAGCCGTCAGCGCGTCGTCGGTGTAGGCGGGGTTGATCTCTTTCGCGTCGCGGATCGAGGAGAGGATACGGTTCATCATCGACTTCGTTTTTTCAGGTACGACCGTCGAAGTAACGATGTTTTTCGTGATAACGGACGCGCGGAGATAGTCGTCGTATTCGTAGACCGATTCGGCGACGGCGCGCGCAAGCCCCTCGAAGACGACCGAAAGGTTGCCGTCGGGGTTCTTCACGACCTGACGGATACGGGCGACGGTTCCGATCTTATAGAGATCGCGCGGAGTCGGGTTCTCGACCGAACCGTCCTTTTGCGCAAGGAGAAAGACGCGCGGGTCGTTTGCCGCGGCGGCAGCCCCGAAGGCGCGCAGCGAGATACGGCGCATTACGTCTATATTAAGTTGTACGGAGGGAAAACAGACCGTTCCGCGAAGCGGAATGACCGGAAGGATCTGGGCTTCTGCTTTTTCGATAATGTTCGGCATTTCGGATTCCTTGCATGGATTTAGTTTTTGACCATAGAGGGTCAAAATATATTATAACATAAAAATAGATTCAAAAACAATAGGTAATTGAAAAAAACTCAGATCGCCGAAAGATTTTTTCGGGTTTTTGAAAAAAACGCTTGACAAACCGGGCATGGGGTGGTAAAATAATCAAGCAAAACAAGCAGAGCCAATCTCACCGTGCCGTTTTTGCGCGTACGGTCCATACGAATCGCCCCGGATGGGCGTTGTATGCATACGGTTCTGCCGTATGTATTTTTTTTGGAGGAAACCGCCATAGCAACCAAGGATTTGCAGATCAACGAAGAAATCACCGCGAAGGAAGTTCGTCTCGTGGGACTGAACTCGGAGGCGCTCGGCGTTATGCCGATCGAGAAAGCGCGCAAGTACGCCGAACAAAACAACGTCGACCTCGTTCTGATCGCGCCGACGGCGACCCCGCCGGTCTGCCGCGCCATGGATTACGGCAAATACTGCTTTGAACGCGACAAGAGAGAGAAGGAAGCGAAGAAAAAGCAGCAGATCATCAAGATCAAGGAGATCCAGCTCTCCTGCCGCATCGACGTCCACGACTTCGAGACTCGCGTCAATCAGGCGAAGAAGTTTCTTTCCGGCGGTGATAAGGTCAAGGTCGTTCTGCGCTTCAAGGGGCGCGAAATGACCCACCAGGAGATCGGCCGCGAGGTGATCGGCAGGTTTATGGAGGCGTGTTCCGAACTCGGTTCGTCCGACAAGGCTCCGTCGCTTGACGGACGGTTTATGTCGGTCGTTCTGAATCCCGTGAAAAAGTAAATCCGATTATAGATTCATTCATTGAATTTCTATGATAGACTAAACGACAAGGAGAAAAACAATGGGAAAAATCAAAACGCATAAAGCGTCCGCCAAAAGATTTGACGTGACGGCAGGCGGGAAGGTTAAAATGAACCACTCGCAGCACAGACACAACCTCGGGCTCAAGACCGCGAAGAGAAAGAGAAATCTTCGCAAGGGCGCAATTCTTTCGCCCTCTATGAGCGCCACCGTCAAGACGATGATCCAGAAGTGATCGGCGCCGAAAAACTGAGAATATTGCAGGAGGACAGAAGATAAAATGGCAAGAGTTAAAGGCGCAATGATGACGCGCAAAAGAAGAAAGAGCGTTCTGAAAGCAGCGAAAGGGTACTGGGGAGCCAAGAGCAAGCACTTCAAGATGGCGAAACAAGCCGTCATGAAGAGCGGTAACTATGCATTTATCGGCAGAAAAGCAAAGAAGAGAGACTTCCGTCGGCTCTGGATCGCCCGGATCTCCGCGCAGGCAAAGGTCTGCGGGATGAACTATTCGACGCTGATGCACGGACTGAAGGTCGCGGGTATCGAACTGAACAGAAAGATGCTTGCCGAACTCGCCGTATCCGACAAGGAGGCGTTCGCCGCCATCGCCGAGAAAGCGAAGGCAGCGCTCTGAAAAACCGGTCGCCGGTAACGGCGATCCACGACACGCAAACCGATCAAAAAACGCCGGTCGGTTTGCGTGCTTTTTACGTTTTCGGGAACGTCCGACGTGTTGAACGTCACTTCCGGACAAAACAATATTCTTAAAATCCGAATCATATTACAAGGCAGAAAGCAAAAACGGCAGATAGAACGAAAGGAGCCGAAAAATGAAAAAGATTGCCTCCCGGAACAATCCGGAAACGCTCTTCGCCGCGTCGCTCCTCACAAAAAAAGGAAGAGAAAAAGAGGGGCTGTTCCTGTCAGACGGAGAGAAACTTTTCCGCGAAGCGGCAAAACCCGAGAATCGCTTCCGAATCGATCGCGTCTATCTTTCGGAATCCGGGGCGGACGCATATCTTTCTCTGATTGTCGATCTGCTCGGAACTTCGTTCGTTGATTCTGACCGGACGGTCGTCTTTTCGGATACGGCTTTTTCCAAGATTTCGACCGAAAAATCTCCCGAAGGTATTATAACTGTTCTGAAAAGTATTGACTTTTCAAAAAAATATATTAAAATAGAAAAGAAGGATTTGACCGAACTCGGAAACAGGGGGGCGCTTGCGCTTGCCGGCGTCCGTGATCCCGGCAATCTCGGCGCGATCATTCGTAGTGCCGTGGCGTTCGGGTTTGCCGACGTCTTCCTTTCCGCCGACTGCGTCGAGGTCACGAACCCGAAGGTTGTCAGAGCGGCGATGGGCGGCTTGTTTTCGGTTCGGTTTCACGTCGTCTCAGATTTTGCTTCGCTTATTTCCGGTCTGCACGATTTGGGTCGCCGCGTTTACGCTGCCGAACTGCGCGAGGGGGCGCGGCCGATCGACAAGATCGATCTGACCCCGTACGACGTGATCGTGATCGGCAACGAAGGGAACGGCATTCCGCCTGTGATTTCCTCGCTTTGCGACGCGAGCGTCTTTATTCCCATTTCCGCAGCTTCCGAATCTTTGAACGCAGCCGTAGCCGCGTCTCTCTTTCTCTATGAACAATCGAAAGCGGGGATGTGACTCCCCGGAAAGGAGTCGAGTTGGAAACGAACGTTAAATCCGTCTGGGTCGGTTTATCTCTTACCCCGTCTTCTTATTCGCTGTCCCATCTTACGAAGGTTTTTCGGACGCCCGAAGAGGTTTTTGACGCAGACGAAGAAAGCGTCGTCTCTGCGCTCGGTTCCCATCAGCGGGATATCCGCCGTCTTCTCAGGCACGACCTGACCGAGGCGGAAAGAACGGTTTCGTTCTGTTCGTCTCACGGGATCTCCATTCTCACTTGGTTCGACGACGACTATCCGGCGTCGCTGCGTGAGATCGACAAACCGCCCGCCATTCTGTTTCTGTCGGGCGACCGAAGCCTCCTTTCCTCCGAAAAGACCGTAGGCGTTGTCGGAACGAGAACGCCGAGCGATTACGCCGCGCGTATGACGTTTGATCTTGCGACCGATCTGGCGTTTGCCGGCGCCGTCGTCGTCAGCGGGATGGCGTACGGGATCGACGGCGTCGCCGCCGCCGGCGCGCTCTCCGCGGGCGGAAAAACTGTCGCCGTACTCGGATGCGGGCTCGATCTGACTTATCCGGCAAAACACGAAAAACTCAAACGGGTGATCTGTGCGAACGGACTTCTCGTCAGCGAGTATCCGCCCGGATCTCCCCCGGAAAGATTTCATTTTCCCGAACGGAACCGCATCATCAGCGCGCTGTCTCGCGGACTGTTCGTCGCCGAAGGGACCCTTTCGAGCGGCGCGATGATCACGGCGGAATATGCCGAAAGGCAGGGGAAAGCCCTGTTCGCCCTTCCCGGCAGACTGGATTCTCCCCTCGCCGAGGGACCGATGAAATTGATGAAAGAGGGGGCGCAGCCGGTTTCCTGTGCCGACGACGTCCTCGAAAAACTCGAGAAAGAGACGCCGGGAACCTTCGATCTCTCGCTTCTGCTCGCCAACCGTCCCGTTCCCGACTATGAATCGACGATCCGCCGTTACGGCGTCTCTCTCGAGCCGCCGAAACGTGTCGGAAGGAGAGGACGGTCGGAGTCGCCGGTCTCCGCGGAACCCGCGCCGGATAATTCGGTCGCATCTACCGATCTTTCGTCGCTTTCCGAGGACGAACGGGCGATATACGACGCCCTTGCATCCCCCCGTACCGTCGACGAAATCGCAAAAAGCGGCAGAAACGCCTCCGATATTCTCGCTCTTCTGACCGTACTTGAAATCCGCGGCCTCGTCCGATCTCTGCCCGGCGGTCGGTACGAACGCGCGGACTGAATCAATTCATCTACTACGTCCGATTTATTCGGATTGCATCAACGAAAGGATCCGGATCCCGTTCCGGAAAAAGAACATGGCAAATCTCGTTATCGTAGAATCCCCGGCAAAAGCATTGACGATCAAGGGCTATCTCGGCTCGAACTATAAGGTCGTCGCGTCGGTCGGTCACATCCGAGACCTCCCGAAGAGTTCGCTCGGCGTTGACATCGACCATCATTTTGAACCGCACTATATCAACATCCGCGGCAAAGGCGACGTGATTCGTCAACTGAAAAAAGAGGCGAAGAACGCGAGCAAGATCTTCCTTGCGACCGACCCGGACCGCGAGGGAGAGGCGATCTCGTGGCATCTCGCGCAGACGCTCGATATTCCTGCCGACAAGACCTGCCGCGTGTGTTTCAACGAAATCACGAAAAACGCCGTCAAGACGGCGATCCGCGCGCCGCGCAAGATCGACCTTGATCTCGTGAATTCGCAACAAGCACGCAGAATCCTTGACCGTATCGTCGGCTATAAACTCAGTCCGTTCCTTTGGAAGAACGTAAAAAGCGGGCTTTCCGCCGGTCGCGTACAATCGGTCGCGACGCGGATGATCGTCGATCGCGAAAACGAGATCCGGAACTTTGTTCCTGAGGAATACTGGACGATCGACGTCACGCTCGGAACCGACGGCGGCGCGACGCTGAACGCCCGTTTCTACGGCGATAAAAAGGGGAAGCGCGTACTCGGGAATCAAGCCGACGCAAAAAAAGTCGCCGACGCCGTCAAGGACGGTCAGTTTACCGTTCTTTCGGTCAAGCGCGCGCAAAAGACGAAACAGCCCTACGCGCCTTTCACGACTTCGACGATGCAGCAGGAGGCAGCAAAGAAACTCGGCTTTCAGTCGAGCCGGATCATGAAGGTCGCGCAGGAACTCTACGAAGGAATCGACCTCGGATCCGAACTCGGCGGGGTGCAGGGTCTGATCACCTATATGCGTACCGACTCGCTTCGTATTTCAAGTGAAGCGCAGGACGCCGCCCTTTCCTTGATCCGAGATCAGTTCGGAAACGAGTATTTGCCCGATTCTCCCCGCGTCTACCGTTCCAAAGCGAACGCGCAGGACGCGCACGAGGCGATCCGTCCGTCCAACGTCGCCATTTTGCCGAAGGCGGTCCGGAAGATGCTTTCGTCCGATCAGTATCGGTTGTATAAACTGATCTGGGACCGTTTCGTCGCAAGTCAGATGGCGCCCGCCGTTTTTGATACGATGCTGATCGAGACCGAGTGCGGAGGGTACGTTTTCCGCACCAGCGGATACAACGTCCGTTTCCCCGGTTTTCTCGCCGTTTCGGACGGAATCGACGAGACGCCCGACGAAGAGGACGAAAACGGGGGAGAGGCGCTCTCGCTCTCGCAGATTCCGGATCTTTTCGCCAAACAGAGATTGTCCCTGGATTCGTTCGTCCCGACGCAGCACTTTACCGAGCCCCCCGCCCGTTACAACGACGCGACGCTCGTCAAACTGTTCGAGGAGAGCGGGATCGGGCGTCCGAGTACCTACGCCACGATCATCACCACGATCATCTCCCGCAGTTACGTGAAGCGCGAGGGAAAATCGCTTGCGCCCACGCCGCTCGGCGAGATTACGACCGAACTGCTCGAAAAGTACTTTCCGGAGATCGTCGATCACGACTTTACGGCTCAGATGGAAGATCAGCTTGACGGAATCGAGAACGGCGGAACGACGATCGAGGGCGTCCTCGGCGCCTTTTACGACCGTTTCTCGAAAGAACTTTCCGAAGCCGATCAAAAAACCGACAAGCGCGACGTGGACGTTCCCGCAGAGGTTTCCGATTACGTCTGCGAAAGATGCGGCGCCAGAATGGTCTACAAGAACGGTCGGTTCGGACGGTTTCTTGCCTGTCCGAACTATCCCGAGTGTCGGAATACGAAAGCCGTCGACAAGGAAGGGCGTCCCGTTGAAAAGGTTAAAGAAACGCCGGTCGTCGCCGACTTCAAGTGCGAACTTTGCGGCGGAGATATGATCGAACGGAAGGGAAAGTTCGGCACCTTCTTCGCCTGTGCGAATTACCCGAAGTGCCGCTTTACGAAGCAGAAGACGACCGGGATCGACACGCCCTGTCCCGTTTGCGGATCGCGGATCGTGATCAAGCACGGGCGCGCCGGACGGATGTTCTACAGCTGTGAAAAGTATCCCGAATGTACTTTCTCCTCCTGGGATCTTCCGATCGCGGAAAGATGCCCCGATTGCGGCGAACCTCTCTTTTACAGAAAATCGAAAAAGCTGATCCTTTGCCGCAATAAAGATTGCGGATACAAGAGGGAAGAGGAACTTCCCGCCTCGGACGAATGACGCCGATCCGTGTGATCGGCGCAGGTCTTGCGGGATGTGAGGCGGCATGGCAGGCGGCACGGCTCGGCGTTCCCGTGATTCTCTCGGAAATGAAGCCGAAGCGTTACTCTCCTGCACACAGATACGCCGGTTTTTCCGAACTGGTTTGTTCCAATTCGCTCCGTTCCGCCCAACTGTCGAACGCGGTCGGACTTCTCAAAGAAGAGATGCGTCGTCTCGGCTCCCTCGTCGTCGGCGCGGCTGACGAAACGAAAGTTCCTGCCGGCGCGGCGCTTGCCGTCGACCGGACGCAATTCTCGGATCTCATCACGAAACGGATCACGTCGCATCCATTGATTACCGTTTGCCGGGAAGAGGTCGAAGAGATCCCCGACGACGGCGTGACGATCGTCGCGACCGGACCTCTCACCGACGGAAAGATGGCGGAATCGATCTCGACGCTGTTCGGCGGAGACCAGCTTTCGTTTTTCGACGCAGTCGCTCCGATCGTCGACGCGGAAAGCGTGGACAGATCGATCGCGTATTTTGCCACCCGATACGGAAAGGGCGAACCGACCGATTATCTGAACTGTCCGATGAACCGCGAGGAATACGACGCTTTCTATCACGCGCTTCTTTCCGCCGAAACGGCTACTCTTCACGAATTTGACGCCGAGGCGCAGAAGGAACCCAACGTTTTCGAGGGATGTATGCCGGTCGAGGTCATGGCGAAACGCGGCTACGATACGCTGCGTTACGGGCCGATGAAGCCGATCGGGCTCCCCGATCCGAAGACAGGGCGGGAACCCTTTGCCGTCGTACAGCTTCGGCGCGAAAATATTGCCGGCACGATGTATAATCTCGTCGGATTTCAGACGCACCTGACCTACGGAGAACAAAATCACGTTTTCCGGATGATCCCCGGGCTTGCCGACGCTTCTTTCTTCCGGTACGGCGTGATGCACCGGAACACCTATATCAATTCGCCCTCGCGGCTTTCTGCGCAGTATGAAACGATCGTTCGACCGGGACTCTTTTTCGCCGGACAGATGACCGGCGTCGAGGGGTACGTAGAGTCGGCTGCGTCGGGGTTCGTCGCCGGCGTTTCCGCGGCGCTTCGCGCCAAAAATCTCGATCCCGTCGATTTTCCCGCCTCGACCGTGATCGGCTCTCTCGGTCACTACGTTTCGTCCGGGACTATCGGAAAGTTCCAGCCGATGAACGCGAGTTTCGGGATCATCGCGCCCCTTGACTACAAGGTCAAGGGCGGGAAAAGAGCGCGGAACGACGAATACGCCAACCGTTCTCTTCTGAAAATCGACGAATTGAACGCCCGTCTTTTCGATCATTGAGAATACGGAAAGGAATACAACGTTGAAAATACTTGTTGACGTGATGGGATCGGACCTCGGTCCCGCGGAACTGCTCCGCGGGGTCGTTTCCGCCGCGTCTCGTTTCGACGCGACACTATACGCTGTCGGACGGCAAGATGAACTTGAAAAAATAGCGAAAGAGAACTCGATCGACCTTTCCGGGATCGGTCTTCTCGACGCCCCCGACGTGATCACGATGGACGACAAACCGATGTCGGTCATTCGCGAAAAAAACCATTCCTCCATGGCGAACGGTCTGCGTGCTCTGGCGCACGGAGAAGCCGACGCCTTCGTTTCCGCGGGGAACACCGGCGCGCTGATTACCGGCGGCACGATGATCGTCCGACGGATCCGCGGCGTTTCACGCGCCGCGATCGGGACGCTCTTTCCGTTCGACGCCCCCGTTCTTCTTCTTGATTCGGGCGCAAATCTCGACGTGACGCCCGACCATCTGGAACAGTTTGCGTTTATCGGGTCTCTTTATATGCGACAGATGTTCGGGATCGAGTCGCCGCGCGTCGGACTCCTCAACAACGGAACCGAGGAAACGAAAGGTAATCAGCTGCAGATCGATACCTATCAAAAACTCAAACGGATGGACGGGATCAACTTCGTCGGAAACGTCGAAGCGAAGACGATTCCGTTCGGGGTGTGCGATATCGTCGTGACCGACGGTTTTACCGGAAACCTGTTTTTGAAAACCGTCGAGGGAATGGCGAAGTATATGTCGCAGAACCTCAAAGAGATCTTTCATACCAATTTTTTGACGAAACTGTCCGGTCTTCTGATCAAGGACCGCTTTGCCGAGTTCAAAGAGGCGTTCAGCGCGACCAAACACGGCGGTTCGCCGATCCTCGGTCTTCGCGCCCCGGTCATCAAGGCGCACGGTTCGTCGAACGCCCGCGCGATCGAAAGCGCCGTCGGGCAGGCGATCCGCTTCGCCGAGGGGAACTTTAACGAAGAGATCGAGAGTTTCTTCGCCGAGTCCCCGACCGGCGAATCCGACGAGAACTGACCCGGAAGAGAACGAGAAAACGAAAGGAGGGGCGACCGTGGCGGCGGGAAAAGACGTAAAAGAACTTGAAGAGTCGATCGGATACCGTTTCGCGGATCGCGATCTCCTTTCGTCCGCGCTCACACATTCCTCCTACGCCAACGAAATGAAGGGAAAGATTCCCGGGGTTCGCTCGAACGAACGGCTTGAGTTTCTCGGGGACGCCGTACTCGAGGAGATCGTCAGCCGATATTTGTTTTCGGAAAACCCGGACGAGGGGGAAGGAAAACTGACCCTGATGCGAAAGTCGCTCGTCTGCGAGGAAACGCTCGCGGCGGCGGCGAGATCGGTCGGTCTCGGCGACTATCTTTTCCTCGGGCACGGGGAGGAAATGCAGGGAAGCCGCGATCTCGACTCCATTCTTGCCGACGCGCTCGAGGCGCTGATCGCCGCCGTACGGCTTGACGGAGGATCAGAAGAGGCGGAGGACCTGATCCGCCGGATCGTTCTGACGCAGGATCGGGCAAGCCTCGATTACAAAACAAGGTTACAGCAACTCGTCCAACAGGACGGGATAGAGGAACTCAGCTATCGGGTCGTCCGCGAGGACGGACCCGAGCACAGCAAAGTGTTTGAGGTCGAGGCGAGGATCAACTCGAACTCGGTCGGCCGCGGAACCGGAAGAAGCAAGCGTGAAGCCGAACAGAACGCGGCGAAGGAAGCGCTCGCGCTATTCGGCGTCCGTTTGTAAAACGACATTTGAAGGATTAAACGGAAGGATATTCTGATGTATCTGAAGTGCCTTGAACTACACGGATTCAAATCGTTTCCGAACCGGACGGTTCTCACCTTTGAGAAGGGGACGACCGTCATCGTCGGTCCGAACGGAAGCGGCAAATCCAATCTGTCCGACGCGATGCGCTGGGTGCTCGGTGAGATCTCGAGCAAGACGCTTCGCGGGACGAAGATGGAGGACGTCATCTTCGGCGGAACGAACGATCGGCGACCGATGGGGTTCGCCGAGGTTTCGGTAACTTTCGACAATTCGGATAAGGACAACAGAATCAATTTCCCCTACGATGAAATCACCGTCACCAGACGGTAT
>Ga0310696_10002534_pt1 | contig 24014 bp, 19 predicted proteins | sample AusTroGonzalo_MG_4_FD_203885 | JGI IMG/M metagenome (GOLD analysis project Ga0310696, IMG submission 203885) | Bovine rumen microbial communities from tropical cattle in Woodstock, Queensland, Australia - Gonzalo_02 (v2) (version 2) | ecosystem: Host-associated > Mammals > Digestive system >...
CTTGGGTGCAAAGGGCATTTGCGTGGTGCCGAGCACAAGCTTCTGCACGGATCTCAAGGGCTTCCGCGTGACGCTGTTGGAAGAAGATGAAGACGAACTGAGAAGCGTGTTCACCACAATCCACGACGCCATCATCGAATACCTACATAGTTAGTCATTAATTATTGACGATTAGTTAAAGGAACCTCGCTCTGCGAGGTTTTCTTTTATCTTAATTTTTTATATTGTTCACAATACCTGTTCTTATAAAGGAGTAAAGGATGAGTTTTGGCTTCAACAAGCTATTTATTTCGCTAGTCGTTATGATGTTCATTGCATGTAGCGAAGATAGTTCATCTATTGCAAATCCAGATAACGATGCAGAAAACATAACTTCCAGCAGCACCGAAAAATCAGCAAGTTCCTCATCTAAGGCCAAAAGCAGTTCATCCTCCAAGAAATCTTCATCTTCTGCAACAGAGAAAAATCTTTCATCAAAAGCAAGTTCATCTTCGCAAAAGATTTCTTCCTCAAGCATTAGCTCTTCATCGCAGAAGCAAACTTCGTCCAGCAGCATTAGAAGCTCAAGCTCTTTCTACTATATAAGCATCATAAATGATGAATTTTCATACGGGGAATACACAGACCCGCGTGACGGGCAAACGTATAGAACAGCCAACATAGGGCATACAAAATGGTTGGCCCAAAATATGAACCTTGCCACAGAAACTAGCCAATGCTATGAAAACGATCCTGCGGCATGCAAAGTGCAGGGACGGCTATACACATGGCATGACGCCCAAGTAGTCTGCCCCGAAGGTTGGCATACCCCGAACAAGCAAGAATATCTCGACTTAATGGTCATGGCCCATAAGTATGACGATTTTCGGTATGACTTAAACCATATCGGATTTTCGCCGACCCCCTCCGGTTACTTTTACAAAGACGAGTTCAACGAAGTTAATCATTCCGCATACTTGTGGACATCCGAGGATACTTTATTTAGCGATGGGGACACTCGTGGTGGGCAACTCTGTTTAGAACTAAGTTTATTTGACTGTTACGGAACTTTTGGATGGAGCGATAAAGACAACGCGAAAAAAGCGGTCCGTTGCATAAACGATACAGTCCAAAGCTTTGGATACACAGGAGAATACGGGAAACTGGTCGACGAACGAGACGGGAACGAATACCGCACCGTCGTCATCGGGGAGCAAACATGGATTGCAGACGATTTACGCTTTAAAGTAAGTCCCGATTCAAATGGGAAATACTCCAAAAAACAACTCAAAGGCTGCGATACCTTGTGTCCTGCGGGCTGGCATGTCCCCACAGAGTACGAATGGGAACACTTAATCAAATACGTAAACACAGTCGATGAATTTCCGGAAGCGGTCAAAGCAGTGGATGTATGGGATAAAAATATTTACGGTTCAAACAAATTGGGGCTAAATATAACACCATATGAAGAAAACGGAAAAATTACAGGTTATTGGCTCGCATGGCCTGCCAGAGACCAAGATTATAAATTCCCCGGTATTATATACATAGCAGAAAGCTATGGGAATAGCCCCGGAGACAAAGGATACAGAACCGGTTATTTAACCGCGGAATCCGCTCGTATTCGCTGTCTCAAGAACAATAACGAATAACAAACAAAAGAAGGTGAAAAATGAAAAAGCCCGTTAAAATAATTCTGCTATGCGCAGCGATTTGTTTCTGCTTCATTTTGAGCCTTTTCTTGATTAACAAGTTCGACTTGTTCGGGACTTCGCAAAAAGACATTACAAGCGAATTTATCGAACATCAAATACAAGAAATATCGGAATTGGGCACGCTCCACCACCAGTACCGCAAAATGGCATCGTACCAGGATGTCGCAAAACTGGTCGAATCGCTCCCCGCCTGGAGATTCAACAAGTCCGTCAAGGAGTTTGTCCTTATCTACAAAGGCGATGTCAAGCTCGGGTACGACATGAAGGATATACAAATCTTTGTCGATAAAATCACAAAGACCATTACTATCACATTACCTGAACCTAAAATTCTAAGTCACAGCATCGATTTTGAAAGTATCGATGTCGTCATGGAAAAATCAGGATGGTTCAATGACATAAAATTCGAAGACTTCAAAAAATTTTTTATTCATGAGCAAAAGAAATACGAGCAGGAAAATTACAACGAACTCAAGAAACGCGCCAGGGAACAAGCCCAGAGAATCATATACCTCTATCTCAGCGCAATTCTCGAAATAGAGAATCCTTCGTCCACCGAGCAAAAATCATTCTTGCAAAAGCTCATTAATCCCGAAAAGTTCAAAATAGAATTGAGAGAATAAAAAAAATCCCGACATCATAAATGCCGGGACCTTTTGGATTTTAAAGCTATTTAAAACTCAAACTCATGGAACCAGTAAGTTACGCCGAGTTGGAAACGCAAGTTCTTGGAATCGTAATCTTCATCTTCGGACATATTCGTAAAGCCAAATAAAATACGAAGGTTTACGTCAAGATTCGGAATCACGGTAAAACCCGCACCGGCGATAAGATCGAGAGCTACGGTTGGTGCATCAATATCATTGTTTTCTGTACCTAAAGCCGTTTTTACCTTTTCCGACGCAATGAAATTGAATCCGAAATTAAGGCCCGCATCAGCAAAGAACTGAGGCGTTACGTTAAAGCGAGCCATTAAAGGCAGGTCTATATACCAAAAAGAAAAGGACTGTTCTTCGTACAGAACCGGATCAACCGAAATTTTACGGAGATCGACTTCCAATCCAGAAACAAGCGTTACCAACGGCGTCATGTCCTTTTTGGCAGAAACACCGGCACTGAAACCGGGGCCCCATTTGGCGATATCCGTATTGTTACCCCAGATGGTACCATAGTTAAAGGCAGCGCGTCCACCGACTTTAATCTGAACCTGCGCGAATGCGGCACTCGTCACAATAAGAGCCGCAAGAATAATTTTTTTTAACATAACACTCATCTCCTTGCTGTATGTTATGTCTAATATAATTCAAAGAACTTGTTCAAACAAGTTCTTTTATAAAAATATACATTCAACCAGTTTTATGTAAATCGACTGTGCAGACCCCGTCCGTACGCTCGGGCCCTAAATATCTTCGGATTTTTTGATAGGAATCGGTGCAAAAGGCGGTTCCAGTTCCAACGAAATCGGGCAATGATCCGAACCAGTCACGCTACTGTGTATTTCGGAACTCACCACGTTCGGCATAAGCGCCGCATCGACAAACGCATAGTCCAGGCGCCAGCCGACATTCCGTTCGCGGGCACCAAAGCGGTTCGACCACCATGAATATGCGTCGCGGGTATCCGGATGCAACTTGCGGAACGTATCGACAAAGCCATTTTCTACGTACTTGTCCATCCAGGCACGTTCAATCGGCAAAAAGCCGCTCACGTTTTCGTTTTCCTTGGGGCGCGCAATGTCAATTTCCTTATGGCAAGTGTTGTAGTCACCGACGGTCACCACATGCTTGCCATCGGCGAGCCACTGCTTGGAATTTTCGAGGAAAGCGTCATAAAAGCGGAGCTTGTAGTCTAGACGGTCGTCACCCTGTCCGCCATTGGGGAAGTAGATACTGTTGAGCACCCAGTCCGGGAACACCAGCTGAAGCACGCGGCCCTCGTCATCGAATTCCTCGATTTCAAAACCGTAGTTGACCGCATCGGGTTCGATTTTGGAATAGACGGCCACACCACTATAGCCTTTTTTACGCTTGCAGGCGTTCCAGTAGGTATAATAGCCCTCACGGCTTGCAGCTTCGGCAACCTGGCTCTTTTCGGCCCGGACTTCCTGAAGGCACAGCACATCGGGATCGGTCGCTGTGAACCAATCTTCAAAGCCCTTTTTCAGTACGGAACGAATACCGTTGACGTTCCAGCTGTAGATCTTCATTTTGACCCCAATCTCTATTTCAACGCCAAAGATAGAATTTTTTTTCAAACTCCAAAGGGTAAAACCCATCTATTGGGACTTTTAGTTAAATTTTATTTACATTCAAATCTAAAAAAACGCGGAAAGCTCAAACAATATTACGCAATTTCAAAAAAAAGCACACAAAGATGGTTAATAATCTTATATTTATGTCATGATGAAAAAAATAATGTTGCCCTCTTGCCTCCTTGCAATTTCAATGTTAGCCGGCTGCGGTGGTTCCGCCCAAAAGGGCGAGGACCTCGAAGTACCGACCGACCTCCCCCCCATCTGCCGCGATATTGATTTTGTCGCCAACCCCGACATGCGCGAAGTCTGCGGCGTCCGCAAGGCAAGCCACAACATGGCATACCGCAACATACCGCAACAGCGCTACCTTATCAAGCCGGCCGAGACATCCATCGTCAAGACGAACGGCAAACTGGAGCTCCGTTTCCAGAACTCCCTGCCGATTATCCTCGAAGGCCCGATTACAAGCGAGCTTGAATTCAGCCAAGAGAAGCGTCTCGAACGCGTCAAGAACACCTACGACTACCACGAAATTACCCGCAAAGGTTATGAACGACTTCGCATATTCAAGATGGGTATTCCGACCGACAAGGGAAACAAGTACGATTTCTGCTTCCGCATTCCCGAAAAGAGGGGTAACGACAGGACTCGCAGCAAGGCTATGGGCGTGAACATCGAAATGATGGCATGTTCCGAATTCGACAACATCGTTTCAGCAAAGTAATCGACGTTTTGAGTTTTCTAAGAGCAGCCCGCAAAGGGCTGCTTTTTTGTTTTTCGAAAACGAAGTGTCATTTTTCATCCAACGTTATTTGCTAAATTGTCTTGCGGTAAAAAAGTGAACGAAAACAAGTACATACATAACGCATTGCGGCAGATTCACGTCGATACGCCCTGCTCGCACATTTCCGGTTTCTCGATTTCCGGGCTTGCGACGTACATCCAAATTCCTGAACTCGATTTTTGCATCGACATGGGCGAATGCCCGCTTTCGGCTATTCCCCTCAACCACGTGTTTCTGACGCACGCCCACGGCGACCACGCGCGTTGCCTGATGCGTCACCACAGCCTGCGCAAGATGATGGGCGTCGAGCGCGACTGCGTCTATTACATGCCCGATTGCGTAAGCGAAAACGCAAGGGCGTGGATCAAGGCAGAAGCTTTGTTCGAAGGCGTATCCGAGACGAAATTCCGCTATCCTGAAATTGAGCCCGTTTCCGCAGGCGATTTGCGATTCTTGAGATACCGCAAGGATCTTGCGCTCGAATCGTTCGAAGTCAAGCATTCCATCCCGACGATGGGCGGCACGCTCTACTTTTACAAGAAAAAACTCAAGGACGAATTTCTTGGAAAAACCGCCACGGAAATAATCGAACTGCGCAAGAAGGGCGTCGAAATCACACGCGAAGTCTATGAACCGCTTGTGAGTTTCATGGGAGACTGTCTAGGCGAAAGCCTGCTCGACAACAGCCGCATTTTCCAGTCGAAGGTGCTCATTACGGAATGCACGTTCCTCGACGATGGCGAAGAAGCGATGAGCAAAAAGAAAGGGCACAGTCACTTGAAAGACATCGTCCACGCGCTCAATGAACTTGACGATGAAATCAAGTGCGAAAAAATCATCTTGAGCCATTTCTCGATGAAGTATTCCGATAGACACATCCGCGAGAAGCTCGACAAGGAAATTCCAGAAAAATTCAAGGAGAAGATTGTAGCGTTTATTTAGAGGATTGACGAGAGGGATTTTAGGAGTCAGGCGTCATCCTGAACAAGCGTAGCGAGTGAAGGATCCAGTACAAATCCATCAAGAATACTTAACTGGATGCTTCAGCTTCGCCTCAGCATGACAAAATAAGATGTCAAGGAATCCGAAAAATTTTAAAACAGAGAACAACAACATGGCAGAAGAAATCAATAACGAAGTATTAGAAGAAGAAAAAGCGCCGAAGGAAGTCGTGATTCCGGAATTTTACCGCGACTTGACTCAAGATCCGCAAATGAAGGCGCTATGGCACTACGTGTTCCGCACGAATGGTGACCGCAAGCCCATCAAGACGCCGGACGGACTCCCGCACAAGCTCGACTTCAACTGGAAAGACATGTTCCCGAACGAAAACGGCCACATCGAAGTGGAAATCGGAAGCGGCAAGGGCAACTTCATGACGGACTACGCCGAAATGCATCCGGATTACTTTATCATGGGTAGCGAATGGGACTTCACGTGGGCAGCCTTTGCACACGAACGCATGGAAAAGCGCGGAATCGTCGCCCAAGGTAACGCCGCCATGTTGCGCGGGGACGTGTTCTACTTCTTGCGCGACGCCGTCAAGGACAACACCGTCGATGCGTTCCACATGTACTTCCCGGATCCGTGGCCAAAAGAACGCCACCACAAGAACCGTTTGCTCCGTCCAGACTTTTTGGCCGAAGTCGCACGTTGCTTAAAACCGGGCAAGCGCAAATTCTACTGGGGCACCGACCACAAAGAATACAACGAAATCGCACTCGAAACGTTCGATGCCTTCCCGACATGCAAGGTCATCGAACGCAACACGGCTGAACCCACCGAAGGCATCACGACCGGATTCGAACGCAAGTACAAGAAGGAAGGCAGACCCATTTACAGAAGCGTCATTGAATTTGAGAAGTAGAGATTAGTTTTTTATCCATCATGTTAAAGCAGCTTACAATAAACAACTTCACTCTCATTGCCGAGGCAAGTGTCCCCTTCCACAGGGGATTTACCGCTATTACGGGTGAAACGGGTGCCGGCAAGTCTGTCCTTATGAAAGCTCTCCGCATGGTCTGCGGGGACAAATCGCAAGCCTCCATGGTCCGCACCGGCGAAGAAAAGGCAATCATCGAGGGAACATTCGATATCAGCAACGACCCCGAAGTCAAACAAATTCTTGCCAAACTCGAACTCGATGACGACGATGAACTCATCATCCGCCGCGAAATTCTAGAAAACGGCAAAGGGCGCGCGCGTGTCAACGGTTCCGTCGTAAGCCTTACCGACTTGCAGGAACTCGGCGAATCGCTCATCCAGATGCACGGACAAAGCGAACAGCTTTTGTTGCGCGACATACGCACGCACACCAAAATGCTCGACGAATACGCCGGCAACAACGAATTATTAACAAACTATACAAATAGTTATAACGCTTGGAATGGCGTTCTCGCAGAAATCGAGGAGACGGAATCCCGCGCCAAGAACCTCGCCGCACAGAAAGACTTTTTAAAATTCCAGTACGACGAACTTTCAAAGGCTGCGCTCCGTGATGGCGAAGAAGAGGATCTTGAAGACAAAGTCACGGCAGCAAGTAAAAGCGAAGCGGAACACAATCTGCTGGACGAAATCCAGGCACTTATCGGCTGCGACAACGGCATTCTCGAACAGGTCCAGAACCTTCAATACAAGTTGCGCAGTCTCGCCCAAAAAATTCCACACTACGAAAACGACCTGAATGCGCTACTCGAAGTTGCGGACCCGTTCGAGGGAATCTGCAAGGACCTGCAAAGACTCCGCCCGGCAAAGTCCATGAGCGCCGTCGAAATCGACCGCGCCAACGCCAGAATTGCGCTCATCCAAAAGTTCAAGCGCAAGTACCGCACCGACGTAGCCGGATTAATCGCACTTACAGAACAGCGCAAGCAGGAACTCGACAGTCTCGAAAATCTCGACGCCGACCTCGAAGAACTCAAGCGCAAAGCCGATGCGCACAAAGCCGAGACCTACCGCCTCGCATCAAGTCTCTCCGAGAAACGGCGCGAAGCCGCACTTCGTTTTGACTCGGCCGTACAAGAGATTTTGCACAACCTAGGCATGCCCAAGGCAAAATTCTTTACGAGCATCACCGAACAGGCGCCCAGCGCAAACGGCGCCGACCGCATCGAATTTTTACTAGCACCGAACCCAGGCGAAGGCGAAAAGTCGTTGCAAAAAGCCGTGTCCGGCGGCGAACTCAGCCGCGTGCTGCTCGCCATCAAGAGCGTCATGGCGGACCTCGATAAAGTCCCGCTGCTCATTTTTGACGAAGTCGATTCCGGCATCTCGGGTGAAACCGGCAACAGCATCGGCGAAGCCTTGCGGAATTTGGGCAAGCACCACCAAGTGCTCACCATCACCCATCTGCACCAAGTGGCGAGTCGCGCCGAAAACCAGCTCGCCGTGAGCAAGAAAGAAGCAAACGGGAGGACATTTACGTCCATTACCGACCTAGACAAGGAAGGACGCGTCGAAGAAATTGCTAGAATGTTAGGCGGATCATCCGAAACTGTCCGCACCCACGCAAAGCAACTGTTGGAGAATAATTTATGACAGAAAAAACATCAGACGTACGTCTGCGCTCGCGCATTTGGAGCATCTTGCGAGCACTCGTATTTATCTGCGTCATAATATTCATTTGGGAAGGTTGGACAACAATGGCGTGTTCCTTTGTCGGAATCGCGCTTATCATGGGCTGGGTCAACCTCTACCAGCTTCGTTTCCAAGAAATCGAAAAGCCCTATTACAGGCTTTGGCTCAACACAATTGACGGTTTTTTACAATTTATCGTGATGACCAGCATTTTTGTGCGCGACCTCATGCAAAACGAGAGCGTCGAAAAGCTCCTCGGCGTCGGCTGTGCCGTTTTGCTCGCCCGATTGATTTCTCACACGTTATTTTCTCTAGGCGTTCTCCGCGAAGGGAAACAACTCCCACGCAAGCGACGCTGGAGCAAGCTGGCGAATCTTTCCATTACAATAACAATGGGCGTCTACCTGCTGAACTTGGAAAATTTCCAACAAATTATGATGGTCGTTTCCATTTTGCTGATTGCAGCCTCTACGGCCGCATATGCCTACTGGTACTATCGCGATCCCGCACACAGGAAGCCGCTCTCGATTGCAAGCCAGCTCACCATGAGCCGCATCGTGCTCACGCCGTTTTTCCTTTGGGTGTTCTTCTACGACAACGATTTGGACTACAGCAACAACAGCATTGTCTTTAAAGTGCTTGCGCTTGTAATGGTGCTCGGCTTTATGCTCACCGACTTCTTGGACGGCAAACTCGCACGCGCCATGGGCGAAGTCAGCACGCTCGGCAAATACCTGGACCCCTTCAGCGACAAGATTTCGAACATGACAATTTTCATGTGTTTTATCGCGACTGGTTACGCCCCTGTGTGGATGGTCGCTCTAATCTACTTCCGCGAATCCAGTGTAGAAACGCTCCGAACGCTCGCCGCCAGCGAAGGCCTCGTGATGCCCGCACGTCGTAGCGGCAAGTGGAAAACGGCATTGCAAGGAATCGGCATTGTCGCAATCCTCCTCGGAGCAATCGATCCTGTTCGGGCTCTCATTCCCGGTTTCGAAAATATTTGGCAGCAGTTCCCCGTTGTCGTTATGGGCATCATCACCACAATTACAATCATCAGCGGAATTGATTATTTCTACGCAAGCAAGCACATCCTGAAAAAGTTCGTATAGCTGAAATTTGCTCAAAAATGGCGAAAAAAACATAAAAAAAACTTATTCGACCTTTTATACCGCCCCCTAGGGTTGCCAAATCCATTATTTTTTTCTATATATGGGACAACCTCGACGCGGGGTGGAGCAGTTGGTAGCTCGTCGGGCTCATAACCCGAAGGTCGCAGCGTTCAAGTCCTGCCCCCGCTACTAAAAAACGCAGATTCAAGTCTGCGTTTTTTGTTTTTTCTGAATTCTTTGCTCTAAAAATTTCAAACCATTTCACGGCATTTCCTAAGCTCTAAGTTCTAAGCTCTACCAACTAAAATAAATATATTTGCAACATGTCTCGAATTTCAGAACAAGAAGCTCTCGATTTATTTTTGAACGCACCGCTCGATGAACTTTGCGCCCGTGCCAACGCCGAAAAAGAAGCGCGACACGGCAAGTCCGTTTACTGGGTCAACAATCGCCAAATAAACTATACGAACGTATGCGTGCTGCACTGCAAATTCTGCGCTTTCAGCCGCATCAAAAAAGACAGCCCGACCGCTTACGACTGGAATTACGAAACCATCCGTGACAAGGCCGCCGAAGCAATCAGCAAAGGTGCCCGCGAGCTGCATATCGTTGGCGGTCTCCATCCCGACCATCCGTTCGATTACTACATCGAAATGTTGCGCAAGCTCCGCAAGAAATTTCCGTCGGCAAACTTGAAAGCTTTTACCGCCGTCGAAATTTGCCACTTCGCCAAAATTTCTGGACAGGCTCCAGCACAAATCATGGCAACGCTCAAGGACGCAGGTCTTGACGCCCTCCCCGGCGGCGGTGCCGAAATTTTAGTACAAAGTGTACGTGACAAAATTTGCCCCGGCAAAGAGACTGGCGAAGAATGGCTCGATGTTCACCGTGCTGCGCACAAACTCGGCATTCCAACGAACGCGACAATGTTGTTCGGACACATCGAAAAGATCGAAGACCGCATCGCCCACATGAAAATGCTCCGTGACCTGCAAGACGAAGCGCCAGGATTTTTCGCATTCATCCCGCTGGTTTACCATCCGGAACACAACGCGCTCCATCAAATCGTCCCGAACATCACAAGTGAAGAAGACATTCTACGCACAGTCGCGGTTTCTCGTTTGTTCTTGGACAACTTCCCGCACATCAAGGCCTACTGGATCCAGATGGGCATCGAGACCGCCATGAAGGCACTCCACGCAGGCGCCTCGGATTTGGATGGCACGATTATCGAAGAGAAGATTACGCATGCCGCAGGAGCAACAGTCCCCGTGGGCATGAGCCCGGAACGCATGCAAGACCTCATTAAACAAGAAGGTCTCGTTCCTGTAGAACGAGACGCTTTGTACGAAAGATTTTCGTAGAACTTAACTGGATGGGGCTACGCCCCTCCCCTTTGGCTCGATCATGCCCAAGCTTACTTGGGCGCGACACTCGCCTTTAGGGGTAGTCTTCGTGGCTATTCGCCACTCTGGATGACGTTTTTGCCGTCATTCTGAGCAACGCGAAGAATCCAGTCGCGGTTCAAAATGACAATGCGTTAAGCAGTGACCCCAATTTCCTTGAGATAGCGGCCAAGCGCATCCTGCCATGTGGGGAGAGGCTTGAATCCGGCTTCCACAAGTTTGCTCTTGTCGAGGCGGCTATTGAACGGACGGGCGGCCTTGGAAATTCCATATTCTGCAGTCGTCACCGGCAACACCTTTGTCGGAAGTCCCGCCTGGCGGTAGATTTCCTTCGTGAATTCGTACCAGCTAATGAACCCGCCTTCGTTTGTGGCGTGATAGTAGCCGTACTTGTCCGTTTCAATCATATCGACGAGGAGGCGGCTCAAGTCAAGCGTGTAAGTCGGCGTTCCGATTTGGTCATAGACAACGCGGACGGTATCGTGAGACTGCCCCACGTTCAACATCGTCTTGATAAAATTCTTGCCATTGAGGCCGAACACCCAAGCAATACGCACAATGAAATACTTTTCGAGGGTGCCACTCACGGCGAGTTCGCCCTTGAGCTTGGATTCGCCATAAACGTTGAGCGGCTTGTAATCCTTGCAGTCCGGCTTCCACGGAGATGTTCCCTGACCGTCGAAGACGTAGTCCGTGCTGATATAGACCATCTTCGCATCAATTTCTTTAGCAACGCGAGCGATGTTTTCCGTGCCTTCGGCATTAATCGCAAAGACCTTCGCCTTCTTGTCCTCATCCTCGGCCAAGTCCACTGCCGTCCAGGCGGCACAATGAACAATAACATCCGGATTCACGCTCTTGATCATTTCGGCGACCGCAGCGGCGTTCGTTATATCCATCGGAACATAAGGCATCGAGGTCACGGCACTGCCATCGGCCACACCAGAATATGCAGGAGCGATATCGCTACCGACACCCTCGTAGCCACGTTTTGCAAGTTCATTCATCACATCGTGACCGAGCTGGCCACCAACACCCGTTACTAAAACTTTCATAAAAAACCTCTAGAGAGAATATAGTAAATAGATGGTAGAGCTTAGAACTTAGAGCTTAGTAGACTGTAGACAGAGACGTCATTGCGAGCCACACCTGCTCCGAGCGTTAGCGTGGGAGGCTAGCGAAGCAATCCACTGGAATTCTAGTTGATATTATCATCCTGGTGGCGTCAGCCCGATAGGATCTTAGTTGGTAGCGCTTATTATTCATCATCGGGGCTTGTCGAGTCCGCCATGACGTCGCCATCAGTCCGTCATGATGTTGTCCTGTGAATTTACATAACCGCCGAAGCGATAACAACCAACAACAAATAACTAACGACCAATAACTAATGACTAATAACTAAAAGAACATATTTCCAAACTTTACGATGACGCCAGCGAATACGACGCTCACCATGGTCATAAGCTTGATCAAGATGTTAAGCGAAGGTCCTGCAGTATCCTTGAACGGGTCGCCCACGGTATCACCCACCACGGCAGACTTGTGAGTATCCGACCCCTTGCCTCCATAATTGCCTTTTTCAACAAACTTCTTTGCATTGTCCCAGGCGCCGCCCGCATTATTGAGCATAGTCGCCAGCGCAAACCCGCACGCAAGACCGCCCGCCAAAAGTCCGAACACACCGGCCACACCCATAAAAAGTCCTACCAGTACAGGAACAATTACGGCGATAATCGACGGCAAGATCATTTCGCGCTGCGCACCCGTCGTCGAGATTTCCACACAGCGAGCATAATCCGGTTCGCCTGTCCCTTCCATGATTCCAGGAATTTCGCGGAACTGGCGACGGACTTCTTCGACCATCGCACTTGCAGCACGACCGACCGCCTTGATAGTAAGCGCACAGAACACGAACGACATCATCGCACCGATAAAGAGCCCGCCCAGCAACATGGGATTCATCAGATTGAGATTGTAAATGTGCATAAAGTCAGCATAGTTTACTTTATTTGCCACCATACCAATAAGGTCCCCGTTCTCGGCAATTGCACGTGCACCGTCATCAAGGAACTTGACACCCGCCGTTCCTGCTAGCGCATGGACCAAGTCATTCACGCTATTCGCAAAGACAACCGAGCCGACTTTCCACACGCCCTCAGCAGACGAAGCCAAATGTCCGAGCCAAATTTTCACCTCTTCCACATAAGATGCAAGGAGCGCCATGGCTGTCAGTGCGGCAGAACCTATTGCAAAGCCTTTGCCCGTCGCTGCAGTCGTATTCCCGAGCATATCGAGTTCGTCAGTGCGTTTCCGGACTTCAGGATCAAGGCCTGCCATTTCGGCATTTCCGCCCGCATTGTCTGCAATCGGGCCAAACGCATCTGTCGCAAGCGTGATACCGAGCGTACTGAGCATACCCACTGCGGCAAAGCCCACGCCATAAAGTCCCATGCCCATATTTTCAAAGCCACCGGCACTGCCAAAAGCGGCTATGATACCGATGACAATCGTCACCACCGGAAGCCCCGTAGAAAACATGCCAACCGAGATGCCATCGATAATCGTCGTCGCAGCACCCAGTTTCGCCTGTCCCGCAATGCCACGCGTCGGCTTGTAGGCATCGGACGTATAATATTCAGTGAACTGTCCGATGAGAATGCCCGCAGCAAGTCCCGAAAGCACGGAACCGAAAATACCCAGCGAAATAAAGTCAAGTTTCACGAGTACAAAGAGAGCCACAAGAATAAGCACCGACGAGCCCAACGTTCCCGTCAAAAGGGAACGCAAAAGAGACTTCGTGTCGGCATCTTCACGCGTACGAACCGCAAAAATTCCCGCAATCGAAAGGACAATTCCGATCGCCGCGACGACCATAGGCGCAATCACGAGTTTCATCCCGCCAAACGGGAGTGCCGCACCGAGAGCCGCCGTCGAGAGAATCGAACCGCAATAAGATTCATAAAGGTCAGCACCCATGCCCGCCACATCGCCAACGTTATCGCCGACGTTATCCGCAATCGTCGCCGGGTTGCGCGGATCGTCTTCAGGGATTCCCGCCTCAACTTTACCCACAAGGTCTGCACCGACATCAGCCGCCTTCGTATAAATGCCCCCGCCCACGCGGGCGAACAAAGCCTGCAAAGACGCACCCATGCCAAAGGTAAGCATCGTCGTCGTAATTTCCACCATTTTCGCATGCGCCCATTCGGCGTTATTCACCATATCCACATTCCATGAGCCCAGCGAAAGTTTCGTGGCAATCGTCGCCCCGAAATCCAAAACGTTATGATCGTAAATGTAGTTGAGCAACAGGAACCATGCCGAAATGTCGAGCAGTCCAAAGCCCACGACGATAAGCCCCATGACCGCCCCGCTACGGAACGCAATGACAAGCCCGCGGTTCAAGCTCGAAATCGCCCCGTTTGCCGTCCTGGAACTCGCATACGTTGCCGTCTTCATTCCGAGGAAGCCGCACAGACCGCTAAAGAAGCCTCCCGTCAAAAAAGCAATCGGCACAAACGGATTCTGTATTCCGAGAACCGCAAGCGCCACGAAGATGAGGAAGAGGACGATAAACACCACGGATATCGTCCGGTATTGCCGCTTGAGATAGGCGTACGCCCCGACACGAACATAATGGGCAATCGCTTTCATTTTACTATTGCCGTCAGGAGCTCGTTTCATAAAACGGTAAAAGAACAGTGCCATGCCCAGAGCAATCAACGCTGCAACCGGGACAAAGTACCAATAAGACGGAATCGAAAGCATAGAAACCTCGCTTATTGGGTTTTATCGCCCTAGATAAATACCCAAGATAAATTTATAATGCAAATGACAAAAAAGGCACTTACTTTTCTATTTTTTTACTAAATGTTTGAAGCATTAAATTTTCATTTTTCGCTTTACGATTGGCTGCTCGTTTTTATGGTGACCGCTCTCGGAACTTTGAGCGCCTACTTAAAAGATCCGCAACTCAAGGCCGTCACGGCAACCATTCCCATTCCCTGCGGATTCGCCTACATCGCGGTCGGTCTCCCGATGGGTACCGAAAATGCCGTTTCCGGATTCATGTGCATGCTGTACGTGCATGTCGTGCGCCTGCTCCATTATAAAGCAAAGGTACCCATCGTCCCCTCCATCGTCGCAGGGCTCGCTTTTTTCGTCTGCCTCGGCACGTTTTTACACTCACGCATCCCCGAAGGCGAAGCGTACTTCCTCGGCGCTTGTCTTTTCGACTTTATCATCGGCGTCATCTTTTTCCAAAAACAAAAATACAAGTCCGGGGTGCGCTACAAGACCCCTCTCCCGGTATATATAAAAGCACCCGCCATCGCGGGCGTAGTTTCTGGACTTATGTTCATCAAGCATTTGATGGGCGGTTTTTGCACCAGTTTCCCGATGATGAACTCCATCGTGAGCTACGAGAGCCGCTATTCGCTCGGAGACCAGTGCAGGCAACTTCCGCTGTTCCTCATCGCAGGACCGTTCATGTTCATCACCATGCGCTATGTGGAAATCGGATTCGGACTCAACCACTGGATTGTGCTCCTCATCGGATACGTCATTTTCGCATTGATTTACTGGCCGCTCAACAAGGAACTCAAGCGCCGCAACGAGATTAATTACAATTCATCAGCAGTAGACAGTAAAAAATTGGAAGTGATTTGACAAAAAGCCACGTCATCCTGAAAACCAGTCATCCTTAGCGAATTTCCTGTCACCCTGGAGGGAGTGCAACGACCGATAGGGTCCAAAACAATTAATGGCTCCATCTCACAAAGAAAGACACGTTTTTCAAGGCATTTTGAAAAATTTTACTTGATGTTATATTTAAAAAGAATAAATTTAAAGAGATTAAACAAGGAATTTCACGCCATGCATAAATTTTTACGTATTTCTTTGGCATTTACCGGAGCGCTTTTGTCGGCCTATCTTTTGGTCGCATGCGGTGACGACAACTCATCAGCCCCATTACTCAACCAAAGCGGAATCGCCCTAAGTTCCTCCAGCGAACAGGCCACTCTGCCTTCAAGCGCTACCGAACCCGCGTCCTCCGACACCCAGACGCAACCTGAAAGCTCCGCAACACCCCCCGTCGCCGAATCCAGTTCTTCTGCGGGCCAGACTCCGGATATTTCAAGTTCCGCGACAACACAGCCTCCATCATCCAGCGCCGACGTCACTCCACTCGATCCTAGCTGCGTCGAAACGCCTGTTGCAACAATCCCCCTCGACACCAACGGACTTGCCGACATCGCCGATGTATTCAAGAGCGTCCGCTGCAACGAAAAAGCAGTTTTCGTCATTCGCCACGGTGAACGCGACGACGGCCAGACAGGCAAGGAAACGCCTCTCACCTATTGGGAAGGCGAACCTGATTCCATCAAGGGGCAACCTTCGGACGGTGTCCGTCAAGCAATCGCTGTCGGCAAAAAGCTCGCAAGCGCCGATGAATTCACATACACCCATACCAAATACCTCCGTACAGAACAGACTTGCTTCTACATCAACCAAGGTCGTGGCCAGGCGACGTTCCCACACGACTCCGCAGACTTCTACTCCATCAGCTGGTACAAAAAAGACAAGGACCGTTACAAATTCTACGAAGATTCAACCACGAACGTCCGACTCGTCATTGCAGGCTGGGCTTACGATAATTTGTACGCAGACGCCTTCTACGACCTCGCGGAAAAATCAAACGAAATCGTCAAGACGCACATTGCTCCGAGCTATGCTTCTATGAACAAGTTCCGCATCATTTGTTCTCATGACGACTTCGTGCTTCCCCTCTCGGTTTTCGCCACGAACGGTGCCGTGAACTACAAGTACCACGTCACAAGCCATTGGCCATACTTCCTTACAGGCATTGCGGTCATCATCGACAACAAAGAACAAATCCGATACGTCCCCTTCAGAGGACTCGGCATCGGCGTGGAATAGATTAGTTAGTGGTCATTAGTCAATAGTTTTAGTTTGGCGACTTCGTCGCAGAAAATGTCACCCCGGCCCACCAGGTCCCCGAGCCTGTCGAAGGGCCGGGGTCTTTTTTTTGTTTTTTTGCAAAGGGCCTTTTTGAACGCACGTTTTTCGACATTTCAAAATGTTCTCAAAAATTTTATCATTTTAAGATTTATATAAGAATCACTTTTCCAATCTTTATTTATATTAACAATGGTTGTATAGGTTTAATTGTTCTCAAAATTTTTACGGAGACAATATGTTTGGTAAAATTTCGCTCAAAACGTCGATGATTGGCCTTGCCGCCTTGACCGCGTTCGCCACGGCCGCAAACGCCGAAAAGTACGACTGGGGCAACGTGCGCTTTGACGGCGGTGGATTTGTCAGCGCCATTATGCCGAGCCCGACCGTAGAAGGGCTCATCTACGCACGTACCGACGTGGGCGGCATATACCGCTGGGATGCGACAAGCAACCGCTGGATTCCGTTGATGGACTGGGTCAGCCAAAACGACGTGGGCCTTTACGGCACCGAAGCCTTTGCACTTGATCCGCAAGACCCGAAAAAGATTTACGTCCTAGGCGGCACCGGTTACTTCAGCAAGGGCCGCACCGCTGTTTTGCGTTCTTCCGACATGGGCGCCACTTGGGACACGAGCTATGTGGAAATGCTCGCCCACGGCAACGGCATGGGCCGCCAGACCGGCGAAAAGCTCGCCGTGGACCCAAACAAAGGGAACATCGTCCTCTGCGGCAGCCGCACCAAAGGCGTCTATAAAAGCACGGATTCTGGCAAGACTTGGACAAGCCTCTACAAAGTCGCCCTCTCCACCGCGACCGAAAGCAGCCTCAACGGCGTCAACGGCGTGAGTTTCGTGATGTTTGACCCGGCTCAGGGCAAGCTCGCCGACGGCAGCACCGCCACGATTTACATCGGCCTTTCCGAGACCAAGGACAATTTGCAAGTGAGCCACGATGGCGGCGCCACATGGGAAGTCGTCGCAGGCTCCCCGGCTGGGCTCATGCCGCACCGCGCAAAGATTGTGGACGGCAACATGTACGTCACGTTCGCCGATGGTCCGGGCCCGTACAACATTTCTCGCGGTGGCGTTTTCAAGTACAACATAGCGGCCGGCACCTGGACGGACATTACCCCGTTTGACGACAACGAAAAAGAAGACGGCACCATCGCCCATGAAAAGAACGACTGCTCTTACGGCGGCATCGCGATTGACCCGAAGGATTCCAAGCACATCGTAGTTTCCACGCTCGGGCAGTACACCGGACGCCACTACTTCAAGGACAAGACCGAAAACTACGGCGACCGCATTTACGTCTCGACCGACGGCGGACAGAACTGGACACACGGCCAACACTACGACGACGGCGTGAACATGGACGAAAACGGCAACAACTGGATTCACGGGAACGCCATCCACTGGGCAGGCTCCCTCGAATTCGACCCGTTCAACAACAAGAAAGTTTGGGTCACCAGCGGTAACGGCATTTTCCAGACCGACGACATCACCGCCAAGGTTCCCGTATGGAAATTCCAGTCTGTCGGCATCGAAGAAACAGTCCCGCTCGACGTGGTAAGCATTCCGGGCGGACCGCTCGTCACCGCAATCGGCGACTACGACGGCGCCGTCTATACAGACATCAAGAAGAGCTCCCCGCGCCACACGCCGATTGTCGGCACCACCGAAAGCATGGCCTACGCACCGCTTTCGGGCACGCTTCTGCGCACGGGTATCATCACCAAGTACTACACTTACGAATCCAAGAACTTCAATGTCATGTACCGTTCTGACGACTTGGGACAAACTTGGGACAGCGTCAAGACAGAACTCAAGGGCGGCAAGGGACTTGTCGTGCTCTCCGCGGACGGCAAGGTGATGCTCCACCGCCCCGACCAAAGCGCAACGGTCTATCGCTCCGACGATAACGGTGGCACTTGGACCGCAGTCGAAACCGGCACGCAGACGCAATACGCCCGCATCGTCGCGGACCCCGTTGACCCCAAAACATTCTACGTGATGAATTCCATGGGCACGCTCTACAAATCCAGCGACGCCGCGAAAACGTTCACGGCACAAGACGCCCGCCTCCAGAACGAAGGCGCCGGCGAATACTACAACGGCGCAGGCCTCATCCGCACCGTCCCGAAAAAGGAAGGCCACCTGTGGGTTCCGATGGACCAAGCCCAAGTCTGGCAGCCGAAGGGGTTCACCGAATACGGACTCGCCTACACCGAAGACGGCGGCAAATCCTGGAACCGCTGCGAAGGCGCAAGCACCGCGATTTCTGTCGGCATCGGCAAGGCCAAGGAAGGCAGCGACTACGAAACGATATTCATCTGGGGTGCCGCAAAGTCCGGCGATCCGATCGGCATTTACCGCAGTACAGACAAGTGCAAGACTTTCGAACGAGTGAACGATGACGCCCACCAGTACGGCGGTCCAGGCAACGGCAACTTCGTGCAGGGCGACATGAACAACTTCGGCGTTGTCTATATGAGTACGGTCGGTCGCGGCCTTGTCGTAGGCGCACCGGAAGGCACCAAGTTTGTGGATGTACCGCCGACTGGACTCCATACGATTACAATCAAGCCGGGCAAGGCAACGCTTGCATTGCAGAATAGGAATTTGCAGGTGAACGTTCCGAGCGAAAGCAAGTTCGAGCTTGTGGCGCTGAACGGCAAAACGCTCCTTTCTGAAAACGTGAACGGCAACAGAAGCATAAGCCTCAAAAAGTTCCCCGTTGGCCATTACATCGCGAAAGTCATTGACGCAAACGGCAAACTGCTTTTGAAAAAGGCGATTACTATCAAGTAGCAACTTCAAAAGAGATGCCCGGCCAGGCAAGACAACAACAAAAGCTTCAATAAATCATCAATCCCCCACTTCAAAAGGCTAGGGCGCAAAGCGAGTGCTTTATGCTCTAGCCTTTCTTTTTTGCTATGTTGTTAGATGATGCAAGAGCTGACGTTTAAAATCATTGCACGAATCAAGAGCGACTTCCATGAGAAGTTTGGCATTCCGCGGCAAAGTGGACTTGTGCAAAGTTTGCGTGCGACCATATGCTTTGAGCCGGAGTTCCGCAATGCCGATGCTCTCCGCGGTCTCGAAGGCTTTAGCCACCTCTGGATCATGTGGATTTTCTCCGAGAACATTCGGAGCACTTGGAGCCCGACAGTACGTCCGCCAAGACTCGGCGGCAACAAACGCTTGGGTGTCTTTGCGACACGTTCCAGTTTCCGCCCGAATCCGGTCGCGCTTTCTTGCGTAAAGATTGAACGTATTGATCTCGACACGCCCGAAGGGCCGAAAATTGTCGTCAGTGGAGCCGATCTCATGGACGGCACTCCAATAGTCGACATCAAGCCGTACCTCCCCTACACCGACGCACACCCCGAAGCCGTAGGCGGATTTGCCGAGGCCGTCCGCCAAATCAAAGTGCATGTAAAGCCATCCGAGCAACTGAACAAATTGCCCAAGGAAAAGCGCAGCGCCCTCATTGAAGTCCTGGAGCAAGATCCACGCCCCGCTTACCAACACGATCCCGAACGTGTTTATGGATTCCCGTTCGCGGAATACGAAGTCAAGTTCAAAGTCGCGGGCGACGAACTGGAAATTGTGAGCATCTGTTAGGCGTTTTTTCGCTTCAAGAAATGCAATTTTTGCCAAAACGTGCTACAAAAAAACATTTTTCATCTATTCGGTAGCACATTTTAGCATTATCCGCTCTTTTTCCGTTCAAAACATCAGTCAACACAAAGAAAGAGCCCCGTATAACACGGGGCCCTTAGCATTGAGGAGAACTTATTGTTAATGAGATAAATCTATGCGCTTCGTAATGCGGGTGGCGCCCATTTGGACATTCAGCATATAGACGCCCGCAGGCACATTTTTCCTAGAGAGCAGAATGTCTTTTGAACCAGTCCCCATCATATCGCTCACGTTCACAACTTCGTTGCCAAGCACTGAATAGAGACGTACATTCACTACACCAGCACGGGCAACCGAAAGCGGCACCTGCAACATATCGCCAACAAACGCAACTTTTCCGATAGATAACGAATATGGAGCATTCGAAACAGCAATGCCTTCCGTAGCGGAGCTACCCGGCCCCTGACTGTCACTGCTCCCGTGATGCGATCTTGACGAACTGGATAGAGCCTCGGACGAAGTGGGGGCCGCACCAGAGGAACTCACCGCATCTTCGCTGCTGCTCGACGGAGTCGTCGAAACGGGCTTCAAGTCATCACCGAGAACTTCCATCACCTTTTCGGCATAGCGCTTGCCAAAGTCACGGTAGCCCTGCGAAGAAAAGTGGATACGCATCATGTCCAGGTCGTTGAGGCCTTCGGCAGAAACAAGATAGAAGTTCTTGGATTTGCTTGGGAGTTTCCTGATGTTGGTGTTCGTCCCTTTGGAACTCCCGTTATACGGAACTTCACCCGCAAAGAACGGAATATTCTCATCAAGTTCGACATCCTTGACAAGGCGGTCATAGACTTTCTTGACCTTGTTGGGCCAATCACTGTCACCCTCGTCAGTTTCTCCCTGATGGAAAATGATGCCCTTGATGACGCCGTCTTCCTTAGCTTTTTTAGCCATATCAACAAGGCGCTGGTACGGGTCGCCGCCATAATCCTTGACGATATCCATAAACCACCCCGCCTGAGTAGACCAATAGCTATCGCTTACCGGAGGGTCGAACAACACAATGCTACAACCGGCAACAGCAACAACCACGACACCGACTTTAATTTGCGGGTCCAGTTTTTCGACCAGAGTGCGTCCGAAATAGTCCGTGGGGCCTAAACCGCCATGTTTGTTCGCAAGAGGGGGAATCGCATCGTTCCACGTTCCCAGTTTACGTCCATTGAAATTGTCGATTGTCGAAAGCATCTGGAAACGGGGATCGACAGTCTTATCCTTGGACTCGATAGTCCCCTGACCTTCCATATTGGACTGTCCGAAAGCGAGATAAATATGAAAATTTGGATCTGGAGCAGCAAATGCCGATGAAACGGCTATCCCCAAGCCCAAAAACAAGCTCACGACATGCGAGACTTTCATTCAACACTCCTTGGGGCAAATATACCCCCAACAATTTATAAATATATCATTCATTTAATTTCTTTAATGAAAAAATGATAAAACCCGTTGTAGATTTCTGCAACACGGCTAAAGCACGTCAGAATCCACGCACTGTACATCACTGGAGATGCAACGTCCCATGGCGCATAAAAAAAGACCCCGTGACTAAGCACGGGGTGACGTTGCGTCAAAACGACATAACCGAAGATGACGTATTACAAGATCTAATCAACGGTTCAATTCGATGCGCTTGGTTATGCTCGAAGAACCCATCTGGACGCTCATCATATAGACGCCGGAAGGGATGTTCTTCCTAGAAATCTGGACACTGTTTGCCCCCCTATTCATGACATCCGCGATACTGGCGACTTCGTTACCAATCACGGAATAAAGGCGAACATGAACCACACCCGTGCGCATAACCGTAAGCGGCACCTGAAGCATATTGCCATCAAATGCGACCTTGCCCACGGACAACGCATGCGTTGCATTCGGAATGACAATGCCCCCCGTCGTAGAACTACTCAAACCAAATCCATGACTGTTGCTGCTTCTATGCGATCTCGACGAACTGCTGGCCACGCTCTCGGACGAAGCCGGGGCCGTCGCCGACGATGCCGGTGCCTCGCTGCTGCTCGACACCGCAGAAGCTGCGGGTTTAATCTTGTCGCCCAAGACCTCGATCATCTTTTCGCCATAACGCTTGCCGAAGTCGCGGTATTCCTGCGAAGTGAAATGGACGTTCTGGCCATCGCCCAGAGCCTGGTTGAACCCTTCAGAAGAGACCACATAGAAGTTCTTGGACTGTTGCGGGAGTTTCGCGATGTTGTTGTTGGCACCACTGCTCACGCCGCTACGCAGGACTTCGCCCGCGAGGAACGGGATATCGCTCCCAAGGCCCAAATCCTTGATGATGTTGTCGTAGACATTCTTGACCTTGGAGGGCCACTGGCCGTTACCGGCATCCGTTTCGCCCTGATGGAAAATGATACCCTTGATGACGCCTTCTTCCTGCGCCTTCTTGGCCATCTCGATCATACGACCGTAGGGGTTGCCGCCATACGTGTTGATTCGCTGGGTCATCCAGCTCTGCTGCGACCTCGCGTAATTTGCATAGCCGTTCTTGTCAAACAAGTCGATACTGCACCCCGCCACAGCGACCACGATGATACCCACCTTGATCTGGGGATCCGTCTTTTCGACCATGGTACGCCCGAAATAGTCGGCCGGACCCAGTTTCGCCCCCTGACAATGGGCCAGCGGCGGAACCGCCTTGATCCATTTTCCCTTGGATGCGCCCTGGTTACAAGACCCAGCATCTGCGGACCAGAGCAACTGGAATCGTTCGTCGACAGATTTGTCCTGCGACCCGATATCACCCTGGCCTTCCATGTTGGACTGGCCAAACGCGAGATAAATGTGGAAGTTAGGATCCGGAGCCGCAAATGACGAAACGGCGAGTCCAAATCCGAAAAACAAGCTCACGATATGCGAGACTTTCATACAGCACTCCTTGGGACGCAAGGATAGCGTCCCCCAACCAATCTGTATATATACATTATTCTTTTGCTTTCTTTAGTAAAAATTTGGTAAAACACATTGGTAATATCTGCAAAACAAATTTTTTATTTATATTCAGAACATAAATCGAGGATTTCTATGACAATCAAATTTTTGGCATCCCTTGCTGTAGCGGCAACCCTATTCACCGCCTGTGGCGAATCTAGCACAACACCTCCGTCCAAGGCGGAACAATGCGCCGTAGGACTCACAAACGACTGCGTCATGGGCACCTGGAGCATCGATGGCCCAACAGTACCTCGTAGCGTAGGAAATGACGTCGTCATTATAATCCATCCAAGTCACGATTTCAAATCAAGCCCGGCAACGCTTCGATTCTACATCGACGAAAAGCAAAAAAACAAATTTGAATTTATAAACTCCCCTCTGAGCAAAACGGGCTGTTCGGCCAAAACCTACGGAGACTGGGCCATCGTTGGCAATTCGCTTAGTCTTTACGCAAATATTGGTAATGAATGCATGACGAAAAACGATATCATCATCATGCCGGAAATCAAGGCAGAAGGTGCCTCGGTCACCATGAAATTCCCTGAAAAGTTCTTCAT